>Ga0247608_10000834_pt1 | contig 46503 bp, 38 predicted proteins | sample 176DNAGHGlowgp2_FD_193490 | JGI IMG/M metagenome (GOLD analysis project Ga0247608, IMG submission 193490) | Sheep rumen microbial communities from Palmerston North, Manawatu-Wanganui, New Zealand - 1766 DNA GHGlow gp2 | ecosystem: Host-associated > Mammals > Digestive system > Stomach > Rumen ...
GTAACGATTCTGCCGTCTACTGTCTCATAAGCCTTAAGGCCTTCAAATACTGTCTGAGCATACTGGAGAACGCCTGCGTCTTCACTCATGACGATCATGTCGTCATCGATAAGAGCGCCTTCATCCCAAGCGCCGTTCGTGTAGTTAGCTACGAATCTCTTATCTGTCTTCTGATAAGAGAAGGTCAGGTTTGACCAATCGAGATTCTTCTTTTCCATAAAACTATCCTTCTTTCTTAAAGATTGTTTTTAATTAACTAAGCATTATACTCCAACAGTTCAAATCGGAGCAATACAGATTATACAAATCTGTAACCACAGGCGTGGTATACCTTCTTGCCTGCCTTGATCACCGGTGAATCAAATCCCGTAAGGTTAACTGCATTAGGTACCAGCTGTGCTTCAAGGCAAATGGCATCGTACTGGCCGTATGCCTTTGTTGTCTTGATATCAAGCGGGCTTCCCAGGTTATTTCCTGCATAGATCTGGATGCCAGGAAGGTCAGTAAGACACTCCATTGTGATTCCTGACTCAGGTGAAGTTACTGCAGCAGCAAAGGAGAATGTGCCTGCTGTTGTATTGAGGCAGAAGTTCTGGTCGATACCCTTGGAGATAACCATCTGGTGATCGTCGCTGTCGTTGAGCTCGCCGATGAAGCGGTATTCCCTGCAGTCGAAAACTGTGCCCTCAACGTCCTTAAGCTCACCTGTAGGAACGTTCATGTCGTCCTTGATGGTGATCTTGTCAGAGTTGATCATGATGAGATCGTTATTTACAGTACCTTCGGCGTTCTCACCGCGGAGGTTGAAGTAAGCGTGGTTTGTGGGAGCGAAGATCGTATCCTTATCTGTTTTTCCGCAGTAAAGGATAAGGAATGTCTTGTCTTCGAGCCAGCAGTAAAGAACCTTTGTATCAAGGTTTCCGGGGAAACCTGTAGCTCCGTCCGGGCTCGTGTAGCTGAGGAGTACGGCACCGCCGTCACATCCGGGAATGCCTGCGATCTTTGAGTCGAGGATGATCTCATCTGCCTCTTCTTCGGAAAGGATCTCTGCGTCCCAGAACACATTCTGGTATCCGGGGTTGCCTGAATGGAGGTTATTCTCGCCTTCATTCTTGGGGATCTGATACTTAACACCATCGATTACGAAGGAAGCATCCTTGATCCTGTTTGCCGAACGGCCGATAACAGCACCGTGATTGGCACCATTACCCATATATTCATCAAGACCTTTGCAGCCAAGCATGATGTCTGTCGGCTTACCGTCCTTGTCAGGAACTATAAGATTTGTAATAACTGCGCCATATGTAATGACAGAAGCCTCATAGCCGCCGTCGATTGTAATTGTGTACTGCTTTGCCTTGCAATCGGGATTTGTTGCTGATACATAATCACGGGATGTAATACTCATATCCATATCCTCCGGAAATATTTATTCCAAAGGATTATAGCATATTAACGCCCGCGTTATATACGCGAGTTCACTATTTATAAAGGTTTGGTTGCCTTCTCGCAAAACGCCACGTATAATCTTTTCGAACGGGGCATTAGCGCAGTGGGAGCGCATCACACTGGCAGTGTGGGGGTCACGGGTTCAAGTCCCGTATGCTCCACCAAACAATTGAAAACGAGAGAGTCTGTCTGCTTATGCTGAATGAAGATGTAACCTGTAAATTTCTGAGATACATAGCCGTTGATACGGCATCTGATGAGACTACGGGAACATCTCCCAGCACGGCAGGACAGTTCGATCTCGCAAAACTCCTGATAAGCGAATTAAAAGAGATCGGCATTCCAGAAGAAGATATCTTTTTCGACAGCGATCACTGCTATATCTACTGCAGGATAAAGGCTTCATCGGGCGTTGACGTAAACACTCCCAAGATTGGCTTTATAGCGCATATGGATACTTCTCCCGAAGCTCCGGGCAAGTGTACGTCTCCCCGTTTTATCGAGAACTATGACGGCAAAGACATCACCCTCGGCAACGGAAAAATATTGTCACCTGAGAACTTTCCTGATCTGCTTCTGTATAAAGGACAGACACTGATCACAACAGACGGCTCTACCCTGCTCGGTGCCGATGACAAAGCAGGCGTTGCGGAGATCATGTGCATGGCTGAACACTTTATGACTCATCCCGAGGACTTGCACGGAGAGATATGGCTTGCATTTACTCCTGACGAAGAGATAGGAGAAGGAACGAAGCATTTCGACCTTACAAGATTCGGCGCTGACTTTGCATACACTATCGACGGCGGGCGTATCGGAGAGATCTCATATGAGAATTTCAATGCGGCTAGTGCCGTAATTACCGTTACCGGCAGAGGCGTACATCCCGGTGACGCTTACGGCAAGATGATCAACTCGATAAGAATTGCCGGAAAGATCGATTCTCTGATCCCGGACAATGAAAGACCTGAGACGACACGTGACCACGAAGGCTTCTTCCACCTGACAGACATATCAGGTGCAACCGGAAAAACAGTGATGAAATACATAATCCGTGATCATGATATGGAAAAGTTCAACGAAAAGAAATCACGGATGAAATCAATTTGTGAAAAGGTTATGTCAGATAATCCCGGCGTTATCATCGATGCTGAGATCTCCGATACTTACTACAACATGATAGAAAAGATCATTCCTGACAATACCGCGATCATCGACAGATGTACCGGTGCGATGGAAAAAGTCGGCATAACACCATTTACGGAACCGATACGCGGCGGAACCGACGGTGCAACATTATCGTTTATGGGTCTTCCCTGCCCGAATATCTGTTCAGGCGGCCACAACTATCACGGCGTATATGAATTCATCTGCAAAGAATCGATGGAAAAGATCACCGGTCTGCTAATCGCTATCGCACTTTGTCAGTAAGAGAAGATTCTTTTATATCAGCGCATGAATTCCGGATGGTCAACATAGTACTTGGCCTTATCCTCATACATTCTCTGATCAGCGAGTTTCAAAGCTCCGGTAATATCTTTTGAATCGTTCTGGTATGCATAACCCATAGCAAATGAGACATTGCCGTACTTCTTGGAGAGCTTTCTTGCTTTGACTATCTTATCTTTTATAACATCTTCAGTTGTGTAAGTCAGGAGGATCATGAACTCGTCGCCGCCTGCCCTGAAGATCTGATCACCGACAAAGACGTTCTGAAGGACCATAGCTGCATTCTTAAGGAGCAGGTCACCTGCCTCATGACCTTCATTGTCATTAACTCTCTTAAGGCCGTTAAGATCCGCAAATACGATTCCCAAACCCTTAATCTCAATATCTTTGCTGTTTCTGATCGCATCGATCTTGTTGTTCATCTCATTTCTGTTCAGAACACCTGTAAGCATGTCGATGGAGCTCAGATATCTTAATCTGTCCATGAGTTTGTGGTTGCCTATCTCGGATGCGACGAAATAAACAGTCAGTTCAATAGTCTCTTTTATCTTTACTGAATTTTCAGTATCGAAGTTGCATGCCCAGATATAGCCAAGCGTCTCATCATTATATGTAAGCGGGAAAAGAACAAGGCTCTCAACATGAGCTTCCATAAGAGATTCATACCATAGAGGATTCTTTTCTTTTATATATTCCCAGTCATTTCTGTTCTTTACCAGAAGGCCATTACTTCCTCCAATCGTATCCTTCCACGAAAGAGTAAGATCATAGAAATCTTCGCTTAAGCGGGTCTTCATACTGGGAAGCATAGAGTATTCATTGCGTGATTCACCCAAAACGGAACATGTTCTCTTCTCGTGATCAGTAAGCATTATTACGCAGGACTGTGCATCACAGAGTTTTCTGATATCAGAGATGACCTCATCCATCGTGTGATTAAAGTTAGTGGCACCTCTGAGCTTGATACATGTATTTAAAACATCAGTAGCGACAGAAGCAGATGTGTTGCTCATCTTCTCGCTGTCGGCATTTTTTGAAACTCTCTGTGAATACGTACAATAATGAAGATTGCCGTCACTTCCCAAAGGCATCATATAAAGATTGAACCAGAAATCAAATCTCTCCGGATGAACATAGGTGTGCATTGGTTCTTTTAACACTGCGCATCTGAAGCAGAAATCCTCGAAATTAAGATCCTGAGGGAAATAAGTCTGATAAAGGCTGTTAGGGACAAATTTACTCGTAAGCATCTGAGGCTCGTCCGGATTAGCATGTTCTATTGAGGAAATGTAGGCATTATTGCCCGTTACAATCCTTATATCACCGTAAGAACCGTCTTCCTTAGTCTCGACAGAGATAATACAAGTCGAGATCTCGAGCATGTTTACAAAACCCTGCAAGTCCATAGCCGGCCTCCATATATCTAATCTTGCACATTAGATTTTATCACAAGAAATTGAGAAAGTCCTTAATCCTTATTAAAGTAGTGTTTGGGGATTATGCTTTGATCTTCCATGTTTTCGGAGCCAGCTTATTGACCCGGTTTCTAAGGAAGAACACATATCCGGCAGCAAACACCAGCAGTACAGGCACAAGAATGTAAGATGCCAGAGGGATCCATACGATGATCGATGCTACGGAGTAGATGATTATGCTGGTGATCCTGTACGCACCGCTCTTGGCAACAACCGATGTCGTAAACGGCTGGAAAAGATAATAGAGCGCAAGCCATGTAACTGAAGTTAAAACACTCAGCAGAAATGCAGCAAGGAAGGTTACAAGATATTCGCCCGGATAACTCTGACCGCCTGTAACAAACAATATCAGATTGGCAAAGGCGCCAATGGCTATGACCGGTCCGATATTAATCTTAATTAATTGCTTAAGTCTGATATCGAAGAGCCTGATGATCTTTTCGCGCTGTTTAAAGAAGCTGAATGTCATAAGGCTGTTATCACAATTGATGAACATAGCCTGCGTGCTCTTAAAGGAGTTATCTGCTATAGAAAGCGGTATAAGCATGCCGAGCAGATGGAATTGGGCAACGTATCTGAGGAACTCGAAAGCAGGATCATCTCCAACCGGCAGAAGCGCATCGCTAAACGCTCTGAAAGTAAAGAGATTAACAAGGTTAGTGATAACCATATTCCAGCAGTTTTCCGAGCCGAAACGTGAATAGTATCCATATATAAATTCTGCTATGAGAAGGATCATGACAGCAACAACGATGATCGTAAATATAACAGGCTTCATGCAAAGCATAGTCCAGTGTCTTTTTACAAACAAAGCATTCAGGTAATCAAAGCCTTTCTTATTGCCCTTTATGTTGCCTTTTGCTTTGATCTTCTTGAAGCTCTTTGTGTTATCATACCGGCTCGTTGCCTTCACTTCCGTTTGGCTTATATTATCGTGCAGAGCCCTTCTGTGAAGGTTGGAATCAGTCTTGATAAATATCATAAGACCCCATATTCCGGCAATTACCGTAAAAACGGTAATGATTACCAGCTGAGGCATCGGAATGAAATATCCGTTCGCTATAAAAACGATAAAGAAAGGTCCGGCGAGTAAGACAAGGGTTAATCTGATGAGATAAGCTACAGTGCTTATCTTAAGGGATTTGTGAAGCTTTATTTTAAGTCTGAAGCTGAGGATCTGAAGTCCTATACCCAGAAATTTGACAGCCAACGCCAGAACCGGAATCCCGAGCCAGAGCCAAAACGGGGCGCCCGTAATTACAGCAATGATTCCGGCCATTACATAGCCGATAAAAAGCTTTGCAAGATCGTAACAGATAAGCGTCTCATTCAGCTTTTTAGCATCCATCCGGAGCATAAAGACAAGGTATTCCTTTTCTGTGGTGCAGTTAAAATACGGCACCCTGATAAGGATTCCGCAAAGAGCATATAGAAGAAATATAAACAGACCGAGATTGCCGAAGACAGCACTACGGGACATTCCGCCTCCGAGTTCATGCTCTATATACTGGTCAGACAAAAGGAACGCTGCAAGATATATCATGCCAAGGCCAAAGATCTTGCCGATGAAGAGCTTAAAGACCTCAACGATTATATGGAAGATCCAATAGAACACTTTAAGAAATGTGGTCGAATAAAGCCTGTCCGGGATCAGCTTTCCGATAACAGGAGTCTTTTTGAGTGCAAAGACCAAACCGTTATAACCGATGATGCTTCTTAAGTGAATGATCTTGGCCAGGTTTTTCCCAAACTCATTAACCATTGTCCTCATCCCTTAAAGCGTTGATTATCTTTTCCTTGAAATCTGCATCACCGAGATTACTCTTATCGATAGGTTCAAGCCTTCCGTTATGAAGAAGCACGATCTCATCACAAAGATCGACTGCAACATCAAGAAGATGCGTCGAGAAGATGGTTATCCTTCCCTGCTTCTGGTTTCTGATCACATTCTTCATCTCTTCGGCAATGATCACATCAAGTGAAGTCAGCGGCTCATCAAGGAGCATGAGCTTCGGAGATGCAATGATGTTCAACAGCATCTGCATCTTGTTTTTCGTGCCGTGCGAATAATCCTTCAAAAGCCTGTCCCTGTCATCTTCGGGAACCATCATGTAATCGAAGTATTCGTCTATCGTCTTATCAGGCTTGATCTCTTCATGAACTTCGATGAAGAACTTCAAAAACTCCCTGCCGGTCATGAACTCAGGCACGGTAGGAGTCGATACAAGATATCCTATATCTTCCGGCATGACAGGAGTCTTCTCTCCGCTTTCTCCTCGGAAAAAGAACTCTCCCGAATTAATATCAATATCGTTGTTTACACAGTTAAAAAATGTGGTCTTACCTGATCCGTTACGTCCCAAAAGGCCATAGATCCTGCCTTCTTCGAAAACAAAATCAACGTCTTTGAGAACCTGCTTTGAACCATAACTTTTAACAAGATGACTGATTACAAATTCCATATTATTATCTCCCCCGCGCGATATTCTACCATCTTTTTACAGAAACATTCTTAACTGAACACATTAGCCTTGAACGTATTAGGAATCATCTTTCTTGTCAATTGGATCAGGAAGAAGAAATTCGTCACAGATGACACCTCAGAGAACTGTATAAAAAAGAAAGATATTTTTAAAACTATCTATTTGAGACCAACGGTAATTATCTTTTTCGCAATGTGTTTGTTCTCGATCGTATCCGAACTTCTTAATATCCGTTTATTCTAATTTGCTATATAACTTATCGGGGCTGTCTCAATATGAGCAGCCCCGAGCCCTTTTAATTACTCAGATACTCATTCTCCGGGGTTTTCTTCAGGAATGAACTCGTGTTTATCTATAGACTTGTGACGTTCTGCCACCGCTGCATCAGCAAGATCAATGAGCTTCTGCTGAGAATCGATCTTCTCTTTACCTCTGAGATCAAGCTTATGGTATGAACCGTCAGGTGAAAGGAAATGAGCTCTGACTGTATCTGCCAGTTCTACATCAAGCACTTCCTTAACACGCGCACGGCAGTCAGGATCTTCGACCGGGAACAACAGTTCAACACGGCGGTTAAGGTTTCTGGGCATCCAGTCCGCTGAAGCAAGATAGATATCCTCATGACCTTCATTATAGAAATAGAAGATTCTTGAATGCTCAAGGAAACGTCCGGTGATAGAGCGAACCGTGATGTTTTCGCTCATTCCGGGAATGCCGGCTCTTAAGCAGCAGATGCCTCTTACGATGAGATCGATCTTAACGCCCGCATTTGATGCTGAATAAAGAGCCTTGATCACTGTCTCATCAACAAGCGAATTGATCTTTGCGATGATGTGCGCAGGCTTTCCTGCCTTGGCATTAGCAGCTTCTCTTCTGATCCTGGCAATGAAATAATCCTTCATCCAGAGAGGTGCGGGAATAAGTCTTCTCCAGGACTGCGGGATCGAGAAACCCGAGAGCATGTTGAAGAACTCTGATGCGTCCTCACCGAAAGATTCGTTAGCCGTGAACAGACCGAGATCGGTATAGATCTTGGCTGTTACATCATTGTAGTTACCTGTGGCAAGGTGCAGATATCTTCTGATGCCATCCTCTTCCTTGCGCACAACGAGGGTGATCTTACTGTGAGTCTTAAGACCTACAAGGCCGTAGATTACATGGCATCCTGCATTCTCCAGTTTCTTTGCCCAGTTGATGTTATTCTCTTCATCGAATCTGGCCTTGAGCTCAACAAGTACCATTACCTGCTTACCGTTCTGTGCAGCTTCAAGGAGCGATGCAATGATCGGTGATCTGTCGGATACACGATAGAGAGTCTGCTTAATGGCAAGGACATTGGGATCTCTTGCTGCCTGCTTTACGAATTCAAGGACAGGTTCAAACGTCTCATAAGGATGGTGAACGATCCTGTCTTTTTCTCTTATCTGCTCGAAAATATCAAGCTCGCTTACAGGACCGTCAAATGAAGCAGCTTCTGCAGGATCGTGAGCCTTGTAGCACAGTTCGGGGTGATTGCCCTTGCAGGCTGAAGTGAGCTTTGAAAGGAATGTGAGGTCGATCGGGCCGTTAACACTGAAGATATCGGCTTCATCGACTTCAAGCTCATCAACGATGTAATGGAGAAGATCAGAATCAATATCATCCTGGACTTCAAGCCTGATGATCTCACCGAATCTTCTTCGTCTTACCTGTGTCTCGATCTCTTTAAGAAGGTCTTCTGCCTCGTCCTCGTCAATATCAAGGTCAGCATTACGCATTACACGGTAGAACGCAGTAGCAAGAACGGTCTGACCGTCAAAGAGCATATCGGTATTGGCTCTTATTATCTGCTCAACAGGGACGAAGATGTCTCCGTCTTCTGTAGGTATCTGATAAAGTCTCTTAACGACCGTAGGAATCTGGACGGTCGCATACATGTACTTATCTTCATCGTCGGACTTCTTTTTCTTATCGCTCTTAAGTCCGAAAGTTGCTCTCTCCTGAAGCTTTACATTTTTAGGCTCGTTCTTGAGCATTACGCACATGTTGAGCATGCGGTTGTAAATGAGCGGGAAAGGTCTTGAAGAGTCAACCGCCATAGGTGTCAGGATAGGATAAAGAACCGCCTTAAAATAAGAATCGGCAATTGCTTTAAGCTGATCGCTCAATTCATCGTAATTCTTAAGGAATATCTTCTCCTGTGCGAGTGAAGGAACGAGGGATCTCGTATATGTCGAATACATGAGAGCCATTGTTCTTCTGGTCTTCTGGTCAATTCTCTCGAGCTGTTCATCGATCGAGAATCCCGCAATGTCACGCTCAGCAAAATCGATACTCTGCATGTCTCTTAATGAAGCTACTCTGACTATATAGAACTCATCAAGATTAGATGCGGTAATAGACAGGAAGTTCAGTCTTTCAAGAAGCGGATTCTTTGAATCTCTTGCCTCGTGAAGGATACGGTCATCGAATTCGAGCCAGGAAAGCTCACGGTTATAAAAAGCGCCGTTGCCGCTTAAGAAAGTAGCATTTTCTTCTGAATATCCGCTGTCTGTAACTTCAGGAGAAGCCACGAAAGAAGACGACTTCTTGGGAGCTGTCTTCCCCGCCAGAGTTTTCTTAGCAACCGTCTTTTTTGCAGGAGCCTTCTTCACTTCAGTTTTCTTAGCTGCCGTCTTTTTAGCAGCCGTTTTCTTTGTAGCTGGCTTTTTAGCTGCTGCTTTCTTTACGGGTGTTCCCACCTTGCCTGTTGATGTATTTGCCTTGCGCGATGCTGCGCTCTTCTTAACTGCCATTAGCCTTCCCTCCTGGTCTTGAGAACCGGCTTGATTCCCATAACGTCTTCAAACATGACACTTCTGTTCTCGAATGCCCATTTCTCAAAAGACATATCTTCAGAAGTATCACAGGTGATAACAAACTCATTATCCTTTATCTTGCATGAGATCTTTTTACCCTTCTCTTTGTGTGAAGCATCGACTGCATCAGCGATCTTGAGAATGGATGCAAGCTTTGACACGATGACCTTCTGATCAGAAGGCAGTATCGAATAGTAGTAGCTGTCGTAAGGCTTATTTCTCGGATAAAGTCTTACGATCATGGCAACCATATTGATCTCATCGTGATCAAGTCCCATAAGATTTGTATTCTTGATAACTGAATAAGCCGCATCACTGTGGTTTCTGGCGTGAACGAACTTACCTATCTCATGAAGGATTACCGCAACCTGCAAAAGCAGTCTGTCACGGCTTCCCAAACCGCTTATCTTTTTTGTCTCATCGAAAAACTGAAGCGCTGTTTTCTCAACATATTCAATGTGTTTCTTGCTAGAACGGTAACGCTTTGCGATATGTCTTGATGCGGAAATAAGATAACTGTCAGGAGATATCTCTGTCTTAAGGCCATGTGAATTAACGCAGTAGTAATAAATGATTCCGTCTGACAAAGATGCGTGAGGCATATAGATAGTCTCAACGCCGGTATAATCAAGCATGTTCTTTACGATCAGCGCCGTAGGGAGAAGCAAAGGAGCAATCATCGAAGGGATGTTCTTCTCGAGCGTCAGATCGGTAGGTCTTACCTTGAGAAGAAAGTTATAGACCTTAAGGAATTCTTCCTTTGTAAGTGTAACGGAAGACATGGCATCATATCCCGCAAGCTGCTTGATATAGCCCATCTCGCCGGAGAATGCTATGAGATTCTTATAGATTATTCCCTTAGGTTCCATTGCGTGATAGTCCTCTAAATCCTGGGCGATGAATTCCTGGAGAACCTCATCGTAATGGGTAGTCCTGCTCTGAAGGTCATTAAGCATGCCTGCAATTCTCAAAGATCCGAGCAAAAGATTCTGGCTGAATACGAATTCGGTTTTATCGTAAACGGAAGCCTGGATGGATCCTGAACCGATATCAAGCATCATGGTTCCTGATGAGATTATCTTTGCAAAATCAGGATAGATAGCCTGGACGGCCAGGGTCTGATAATAACGCTCCATCGAGTTATCGAGGACCTTGATCTTAAATCCGGTTCTGGTCCTTACCTTCTCGATTACAACTTCAGAGTTTGAAGCATCTCTGAAAGCAGATGTAGCTACGCAGAATACACGGGCAACGCCGTATTCCCTGCACTTCTCGTCAAACATCTTAAGACACTTGCAGAGCTCTTCTACCTGGGCTGACTGAATGATTCCTGAACTGTAGGATTTAGTGCCGAGACCCGTAAACTTACGGACTGCCTCTATTTCCTTGGGTTTGCCCTTGGAACCAATCTCAAATATCTTAAGTCTCGCTGTTAGCGAACCGATGTCGATTACTGCGACAAGCTTTTTTGCCATCGCTGATTCCTCTTTTCTTTTTATCGTCAGAGGTTTTCGATAACTGCTTTTGTTATCTCTTTCGTTCCGACGAGTTTTGTATTTTTCCCCTCATCAATGAAGGTTATGTCACTTGTTCTAAGACCGCTTGCAAGGGTCTTCTTAACGGCATTCTCGATCTCAGAAGCTATCTCATCCTCGCCCAATGTTCTCATCATCATCGCTACGGAAAGCATCGTTGCGAATGGGTTAGCCTTATCCTGACCTGCGATGTCGGGTGCTGATCCGTGGATAGGTTCGAAAAGTCCGGGCATGCCGTTTACGCCGATGGAAGCAGAAGGAAGCATTCCGATTGAACCTGCTATCTGTCCTGCCTCATCAGATAAGATATCTCCAAAAAGGTTGCTTGTCACGATAACGTCAAAGCTTGAAGGCCTGCCGATGAGCTGCATTGCCGCATTATCTACATAAAGGGTTTCAAACTTCACTTCAGGATAATCAAAGCTCATCTGGCTTGCTAATGTTCTCCACATCCTGCTTGATACAAGGACATTGGCCTTATCTACGAGAGTAACCTTCTTTCTTCTCTTCATGGCAAGCTCAAATGCGATCTTTAAGATCCTGTTGATCTCACCTTCGGAATAACTTTCAGTATCAAATGCGACCTTGCCCTTCACCGTTCCGTCGGGAAGGCGGTCACCGCTCTGATATACTCCGTTCTTACCAAAATAGATTCCTCCGGTAAGTTCTCTTACGATAACAAAATCGATCTGTCCGGGATTTTTAAGCGGCGAAGCATCCTTAAGCTCATCGAAAACGATTACGGGTCTGATGTTTGCATATAAACCAAGTCCGGATCTCAATCCGAGGAGTGCTTTCTCAGGACGTATCTCAGAGTCAACATTATCCCACTTCGGACCGCCTACTGCGCCTAACAGCACTGCATCACTTTCCTTTGCGGATTCGATCGTTTCCTGCGGAAGCGGGATGCCGAATGCATCTATTGCAGCACCGCCTGCCTTGAGTTCCTTTGTGAAGATCTCAATATCTTTTCTGGAAGCAGCAACTTCCAATACTTCAATTGCAGCTGTTGTGATCTCAGGACCGATTCCGTCACCGGGAATTACTGCGATATTGTACTTTTTTCCCATCTTCCCGTCCTCAATCCTTTAATTCAGACTCCGTATAACCGACGAGTCCGCCGTTTGCCATGATGTTCTTTATAAACTCCGGAAAAGGCTTAGAAGCAAAGCGCTCACCCGTAGTCTTATCAGTAATAATTCCCGTATCAAAATCTGCTTCGATCTCATCTCCGTCATTGATCTTCTGTGCTGCTTCAGGGCACTCTAAAATGGGAAGTCCCACGTTGATCGAATTACGGTAAAAGATCCTCGCAAAATCATCAGCGATGACAAGGGATATTCCGCTTGCCTTTATCGCTACCGGCGCATGTTCTCTTGAAGAACCGCATCCGAAGTTCTTTCCGGCTACCATGATGTCGCCCGGTTTGATACGGTCCTTAAATGATATGTCTATATCTTCCATGCAGTGTTCTTTAAGATGTTCGGGATCTGCAGATGTGAGATATCTTGCAGGAATGATGACATCGGTATCGATGTTGTCGCCGTACTTAAAAACCTTTCCGCTGACTTTCATGCAGATCCTCCTCCCTTATAGTTCATCAGGTGTTCCAATGCGCCCTAAAACAGCTGAACTTGCTGCAACGGGAACACCGCTCAATATAACTTCGGACTCAGGATCACCCATGCGTCCGACAAAATTCCTGTTTGTTGTAGATACACATCTCTCGCCTTTTGCAAGAACGCCCATGTGACCGCCAAGACAAGGCCCGCATGTAGGCGTAGAGATAACGCATCCGGCATCGTCCAGATCTTTAAGCCAGCCGTTATCCAAAGCCTGCCTGTATACTTTCTGGGAACCCGGAATGACAATGCACCTGACATCCTTATGAACCTTTTGTCCCTTAAGAATGGCAGCGGCAGTTCCGATATCCTCAAGTCTTCCGTTCGTGCATGAACCGATCACTACCTGGTCGATCTTCATGTCTGTGCATTCTGAAGCTTTCTTTGTATTTGAAGGCAGATGAGGAAGAGCAACCGTCAGGTCAATGTCATCAAGACAGATATCCAGCACCTGACTGTATTTTGCATCTTCATCTGCTGTGTAAACCTTGTAGCTGTTCTTTGCAAATCTCTCAGGATTAGTTTTGGAGATATACTTCAACGTGATGTTATCTACAGGGAATATTCCGTTCTTTGCGCCACACTCGATCGCCATGTTGCACACGGTAAGTCTGCCGTCCATCGAAAGAGCTTTGATGCCTTCCCCACTAAATTCCAGAGACTTATAAAGTGCACCGTCCACTCCGATCTTACCGATGATGGTAAGGATCAGATCCTTACCCGTAACAAACTTCTTAAGGCTTCCCTTGAGGTTCACTCTTATCGCTTCAGGAACCTTAAACCAGGTAACGCCTCTTGCCATTGCACACGCAAGATCTGTAGAACCGACGCCGGTTGAGAATGAGCCAAGTGCACCGTATGTACATGTATGAGAATCCGCGCCGATAACAAGATCACCGGGAAGTACTATTCCGTTATCAGGAAGGATAACGTGTTCGATACCCATCTCCTTACGGCCGAGTTCATAGTAATGTGTGATCTCATGCTCACGCGCAAAACAGCGCATCGTCTTATTGAGTTCAGCTGATTTGATATCTTTATTCGGAGTAAAGTGGTCCTGGATCATAAGAACTCTGTCTTTATCAAAGACATCTTTTACTCCGAGCTTTTCGAAAACTTTTATAGCCGGCGGAGTGGTAACGTCATTACCCAGAACATAATCCAATTTAGCTTCGATCAGATCTCCAGGGGCAACGCTGTCCAGCCCTGCATGATCAGCAAGAATCTTCTGAGTCATGGTCATTGGCATACGGGTTTACCTCCGAGAACAATATAGTTTATTTTACTATATTAAGACTCAAAAAAGTATTAGAAAATAAATCGTTATTCCTCGTTCAATTCGAAATACTCGTCATACAGCGATGCAAGTTTATTGGCATTTTCTTCGTAACGCTTGAGATCTTCACTGCTGCATGAACCGCCGAACTTAGCCTCAAGTTCTTTCTGTTCCGCTTCAAGTCTGGTTGTCTCTTTCTCGATATCAGATATCCTCTGACGGCGCTTTGCAGCTTCTTTTCTTCCTTGGGCGCGGTTGGCATTTCTCACCGTATTCCCGTTTTCCTGTTTAGGTTCTTCTGCTGCAACCGAAACTGTAGGATCAGCAAGAACAGCTTTACGGTAGAAATAATAAGAATCGTAGAGTTCAGCCTTTTTATCTTTAAACCCGAGTACCTTATCTGCACATTTATCGATGAAAAATCTGTCGTGACTGACGCATATAACAGCACCGCTGTATTCCTTGATCGCATCCTCCAATATCTCTCTGGAATTGATATCCAGATGATTTGTAGGCTCGTCCAGGAAAAGGATATCCGGATTTTCTTTGAGCAGACAGCAAAGATACAATCTTGATCTCTCACCGCCTGAAAGCATAGATATCTTCTTGAATGCGTCTTCGCCTCTGAATCCGAATCTGGCAAGAAGGCTTCTTGCTTCAGTCGTACCTATATCGCTTCTTGAGACGAGTTCATCAAAGCAGCTGAGATCCTCATCGTCGAACGGAACAAACTGTTCCATATATCCCATAGACTGAGCCGAACCGATAAGGACAGTCCCGGATGAACCCTTAAGTTTTTCTCCGGCATGTCCTGATAAAAGCTTTAACAGAGTTGTCTTTCCGCATCCGTTGGGACCTGCAAGAAACAGTTTCTCATCTGCGGTGACTTCAAAAGAAAGAGCATCAAACAGATTCGAATCACTGTCTTCAAACTTCATTGCAAGTTCTTTTGCCTGAAGGATTATCCTGTCAGATCTTCCCGTACGTTCAAGAGGCTGCGCGTTAAAACTCATTTTCGCATAACCGGAAGGAAGCTTTGATCTTGCTTCCTCCAGCTTGTCTTCGAGCTTTGCAACCATCTTCTCTCTTTGATGGTAACCGCTGATATTGCGGTGCGAGAGCATCGTCTGCTTTACATCGAGCTGATGAGCAAGTTCTTCTTCAAGTGCCTTTGTTACAAGGCTTTGCGACTTGATGAAATGTTCTTTCTGCTCTTTGTAGTCTGTATAACCGCCTTTATATTCGGTGATGTGTCCGCCATCAAGTTCAATGACTTTTGTTGCAACCTGGTCTATGAAATGTCTGTCATGCGTGATAACGAAAACAGCTCCGCCATAAGATGAGAGAAATTTCTCAAGCCACTCGACAGCTTCCATGTCGAGATGGTTTGTAGGCTCGTCCAAAAGAAGAATGTCAGGTCTGTCGACAATAAGTCTTGCAAGACAGACTCTCATCTTTTCTCCACCTGAGAGATCAGTAAAATCATCTCTGTCATGGATACCGGAAAGACCTAAACCTGCAAGTGCATCCTTAAGTCTGTATTCGTAATCGTAACCGCCTGCAGCTTCATACTGCGACTGAAGTTTTGATAACTCTTCAACCAGTGACGTAGTATCAGTCTGTTCTTCTGATGCACGCGAGATCTTTCCCGATACGGATTCGATCTTCAATTCAAGGTCCAGAAGATTTGAAGGTTTTAAAGAAGCACCGGAAAGATCCTGTTCGTCCATATTCTGTGAAAGATAACCGGCAATCGTATTACCGTGAAGTATGACCTCGCCGTCATCAGGAGTAAGTACACCCTTAATGATCTTGAACAGTGTTGACTTGCCTGCTCCGTTATCTCCGATGAAAGCGATCCTGTCGCCTTTATTCACACGGAAAGATACACCATCCAAAATGCGGCGTTGTCCGTAGTTCATCGTAATGTTGCTAAGTGTAAGAAGCGGCATTATCTTTCCTTCATCTGTTTCTGATTTTCACGGCAATCATTTTAACACAGAGAAACAAAAAGGGTTGCCTCATTTGAGACAACCCTGATTTGTTCTAATCTTTTGACTAAAATCAGAAGAGATCTACACCGTTACCGTCAACGTCGTAAGCCTTCTTCTCGTTAGCTACAACATAGATCTTGCCAGCCTTGGGAAGCTTCTTTGCGATAGCTGCAGCAGAGATTTCCTGACCATCGATCTGGAAGATGATCTCAGCCTTCTTTGCAGAAGCAGCAGCCTTCTTAGCGGGCTTCTTAGCAGCAACCTTCTTTGCAGCAGGCTTCTTAGCAGCAGCCTTCTTTGCAGCGGGCTTCTTAGCAGCAGCCTTCTTTGCAGCAGGCTTCTTAGCCTCAGCCTTCTTAGAGTCTGCCTTAGGAGCAGCCTTCTTAGCAGCGGGCTTCTTAGCAGCCTTCTTTGCAGCAGGCTTCTTAGCAGGCTCTGCCTTAGGAGCAGCTGCAGGTGCAGGTGTAGCAACAGGTGCTACTGCCTTAACGTCTTTCTTTTCTGTATCCATTCTAAAAGAACCTCCGTATTTTCTTGTTTGGATATAAATAAATCTACATTTCTTTACTTTTGGTGTCAACAAACATTTTTTAGAATTTTGGTTAGTAAAACAATTTGATTATCAGTTTGTATTTGTTCAACTTACACACAATAAACTACTACTTTTAGAACTCAAAACAGAGTTGTTTTTTCACAATAAATTCATTTCTTTTCGATAGAATTAAAATCAGCTTTATTTTAAAATGTCGCTATGAATAAAATACTGACAATCTTCATGTGGGAGATCCGCAAGCTTTTCTCGAGTTGGCGAAGAACATTTACACTGTTTCTTCTGCCTGCTATTTTTCTCGTCGGTATGCTTAACCTGTTCCCTGTTCTCATAAACTACATGACCACCGGATCACTGAATAAACAGCCCGTAATGGTCGTTAATGCACCTGATTCATTTAAAGATTATCTCGATGAAAACATCAAAACAAATGCATTCAAATATGACTTTATCAGCACTGATGAATTCAAGGAATTTAAATCAGACAAAACCGAATATCACAAACGTCTTCACAAAGGATTACTGATCTGCTATTTTTACGCCGGTGAAGATACTACAGACTTCGACGGAGTGATAACTTCATATTACGAAGAACTGGCAAAAGGAAATGCCGAAGCAGAAAGTGATGCAGTCGTATGCATCGTATGTGATGCAAATTCAATAACATCCCAGACAAGAGCTGAACAATTAAGGATCGGAATTCTCAAAGAATATCAGGGCAGTCTCATTGACAGATTAGGCGGAGAATTCGGAATTACCGGCAGTGCGCTTTTCTCTGTAGATTCATTTAATCCTGTTACTGATTTTGAAGATTACAGAACAGCTGCCAACACTACCGCATCAAGAGTAGTATCCGGCGTCCTGATGATACTCATGTATTACACGACATATTCACTCGTAAGCGATATGTTCGCATCAGAACGTGACAGAGGATTCATGGACAAACTCATAATGACTCCCGTATCACGCAAGAAGATCTATATTGGAAAAATAATGGCAGTTAATGTCATTGTGTCTTTCTCCACGATAATAACGCTGGGCTTGTTATTCCTGTCATCGTGGATGAACCGGAGCAATGATGCGATGTCACTTCTCCCTTTCGGTATGCTCCTGACTCCATCGGAACTTCTGATCGTCGTCCTCACAATACCCGTTACGGCATTGATCATGACCGCAATATGCGTCTCAACGGTATTCTCATTAAAAAATATGCAGGATATTACGACGAATCTCCAACTCCCCCTGATCTATTTCCTCGGAGACTTTTTCCTTCAGATGTTCAGAGGTACCAGACCTACTACACTTGAATACTTCATACCGGTTCACAATTCAATGCAGCTGATATCCGAGTCTTTCATGGCACAGGACAAGTTATGGCATGTGCTGCTGGTACTTTTGCTTAATGCAGGACTGGCAATTGCAGTATTTGCAACTACTTTCAGAAAAGAGGAACGTAAATGATCCAGTTAATCGATGTTCACAAGAGCTATACCAAAGACCATGAAACGATCAAAGGTGTCAGTTTCGAAGTTCATGAAGGTCAGATATTCGGTCTTCTGGGTCCTAACGGTGCCGGAAAAACAACGCTCATGCAGATGATCGCAACATTGATGAAGCCTACTTCAGGCGAGATCATCATCGATGGTTTATCAGGCGAAAAGAATCTTCTTGAGATTCACAGAAAGATCGGTTTCCTCACAAATGAGATCAAACTGGATCCTTTATCTACTCCCAATATCCTTTTTGTTTTTTTTGCCAAGTTATATGACATCCCTGACTCCGAACTCAAAGACAGACGTGATGAGAGTTTTGCGAGATTCGGCATCTCACCTTTTGCGGATAAACGTTTTAACGAACTGTCCACAGGCATGAAGCAGAAGATATCGATTGCTATAAGCCTTATACATAATCCGCCCGTCATCATTTTCGACGAGCCTACGAACGGACTTGATATCCTCACCTCCAAACAGGTTACGGATTACCTTAAGGATCTCAAGGCCCAGGGACATGCGATCATTCTTTCAACACATATCTTCTCAGTAGCCGAAGAACTCTGCGATGAGATCGCAATGCTGATCGACGGTTCGATCGTTGCACAGGGAACAGTTAATGAGCTGGTAGCACAGACACAGGCCAAGAACTTCGAAGAAGCCTTCTTCAAGATATATGTAGAAAACCATAAGGAGTAAGGATTAGGGTTATATGTCTGCAAAGCGTGGAATAAAAACGATTATCGGAAGCTTCTTCCGTAAAAGAGGACAGATGGGCGCACTTGCCGCAAATTCATCTTTCCTTGTTTCGATTGGCTTTGTAGTTGCTTTTTCATGCGTTATCGTGTCCTGGCTCCTATGGAAATTCCCTTACCACCTGTTCAGCGACGAAGTATATAACGTAGTTGTAGTTAATGCTCCGCAGTCTTTTATTGAATATAATGAGGCAACTCAGGAAGACCGTGACAAGGAAGCAGCAGAATATGGCGACCCTGACGATATATTGGGAAATTACAGACACATTGTTGATTTCCAATACAGTTACGACGGCTACGGATGGACTAAGTTCATTTATCTGGAACACGATGCTCCGTATGACTTCATAACATACGGCAAAATTATGCGTGATAACGATGCATATCTCACCATAGTATTCCCTGAAGACTTTGATGAGACTGTTTACGGACGTTTAGACGGCAATAATTCAGACAGGCCTCAGGTCCTTACCTATTACCGTACCAATTCCCTCGAATACTATTATATGAAATATGATTTCGTTAATGAGTATCTGGTCGACTATCAGCGCTTCATACGGGCTGATTTCGGTCTCACCATTACATCCGTATCTGATTCAGCCGTTATTGTTGTTCCTATCGAGACCGTAAAGTCAGCTACGGGATTCAGAGCCATAATAGAAGGACTTTGCAGAACGTTCTTCCCCATTCTCCTGTTCATCATTCTCCTATACACTTCAATGAGTATCGGAACCAATGTTATTGCAGGCCAGAAAGAACGGGGTACATTTACCGGCATACTTTTAACACCACAGCCGAGAATAGCGATCATTTTAGGTTATCTTGGCGGCGTTGTGATAAAAGCTCTGATACCTGCGTTCTTTGTCGCGACGTTCTCGGCACTGATCGTCGGAAGATTCACCATCGACAGTTACATAGCCCTGTATATTTACATTCTCGTACTTGAGATATTTATCGCATCAATAACGATACTTATATCAGTTATCAACGATACTGTCATTTCCGCGCAAACGGCTTTCCTTCCGGTATTCCTTACTTTCATTGCCGTCTGCGTAACCTGCATCCAGTCCGTATCCGAACAGGACGACTTCTATAACTATCTTCCCGTACACGGCCAGTTCTATGGCATTGGTGATGTACTTGTCGGAAAGACCAATGTACCGGGTCTTTGTATTTGTTCTCTCGCAACGCTCCTTCTCGCAGTGATAATAATCTTCGTTACCGAAAGACTGCTTCACAGCGAACGCTACACTGTATCCATTGATCCTGTCAGCGCCAAAGAAGTCAAGCGTATACGTGAGGGCGGCAAACCGACGTTGTGGGAATCCGTCAACAATATACACGACGGCTTAAGCTATATCATGAACGAGACGTTCTATCCTCTCGTCGTCCTGTCAGTATATCAGTTACTGGCTTTGGTACCCGTAGTCGTCACTTACATGAGAAAACCGGAGTACTCGGAATTCATCCAGAATCTTTCCAACGTAAAATCATTAGAAGATATATTAACCACGACATTTGAAGTATTCAGCATTTTCTTCAAAGATCCGCTCTTCCTTACCCTCATGACTTTGGGATATGCGTTGATCATCCTCACATATTTCATCCACGCAGGAAGAGTCTGGAAGATCAAAGGCTTCAAGAATAAGATCGCCGCATGCGGTTTCCCTCTGTCAGACGGCAAGCACATAGCACTTCATTATGGCTTGGGATTCCTTTTCGGATTCCTCATGATGTCATGCACTGTCGGAATCATGTGTCTTACCGGCCAGATATCTTTCAACGGCTTTACACTGAATGCTTCTGGACTCAGCGTATTCTTGTTCAATCTTCTTATGTGGTTCCCTCAAGGAGCTTCTGAAGAAGTCATGTTCAGAGGCTTCATGATCCCCGCATTCAATAAGAGATATAAAGTCGCCGTCGGCGTTGTCTTCTCTTCACTGATCTTCTCAGCATTCCACTCACTTAACAGCGGATATACACCGCTCGCATCAATTAATCTGGTGCTAATCGCAGTGCTTTTTGCACTGATATATCTGCTTACCGGAGATATCTGGATGACTTCCGCAATGCACACAGCATGGAACCTTACACAAGGTAATATCTACGGACTCCAGGTATCAGGTAACGATGCTGCAAATTCGATCTTTACTGCAGTTTACGACAAGAATGCATCTTCACTGATTACAGGCGGAGCATTCGGACCTGAAGGCGGACTTGCAACAACAGCCGTCGCAGTCGTCTGCCTCATAATAGTTACAATACTTCTCGTATTGAAAAAGCGTAAAGAGAAAAAGCTCTGATCAAGCCTCTTCTGCAATCTCCCTCGCAACGAACACACCCGATGCTGACGCGTGTGACAGTGAATGCGTGACACCGCTTCCGTCACCGATCACGAACAAACCTGGATATCTTGTCTCAAGTCTGTCGCTGATGGCAACTTCCATATTGTAGAACTTGACTTCAACACCATAGAGAAGCGTATCATCGTTAGCCGTTCCGGGAGCGATCTTATCGAGTGCATAGATCATCTCGATGATACCGTCTAAGATACGCTTGGGAAGAACGAGCGAGAGATCGCCAGGAGTAGCCTTAAGAGTAGGTCTTACAGTAGACTCTTCAATTCTGGAAGTATTGGACCTTCTTCCTCTTGTAAGGTCGCCAAAACGCTGGACGATTACACCACCGCCGAGCATGTTCGAAAGTCTTGCAATGGATTCACCATAACCGTTGGAATCCTTAAAAGGCTCTGAGAAATGCTTAGATACGAGAAGCGCAAAGTTCGTATTCTCGGACTGGAGTTCGGGGTTATCAAAGCTGTGTCCGTTAACGGTGACGATACCGTTTGTATTCTCGGTAACGACATATCCGTAAGGATTCATGCAGAATGTTCTTACCTTATCCTCGAACTTCTCAGTACGGTAAACGATCTTACTCTCATAGAGTTCTGATGTCAGATCTGAGAAAACGACTGCAGGGAGCTCTACACGGACGCCGATATCAACTCTGTTGGAGAATGTCTCGATATCAAGCTCGCTGCAGACCTTCTCGATCCACTTACTGCCTGAACGTCCGACAGAAACGATACATCTGCGGCATGTATAGGATTCACCTAAGCACTCGACCTCATATGTACCGTCTTCAAGCACCTTCAGATCGCCTACGGGTGCATTGAAGAAGAAATCGACCTTATCCTTGAGCATATCAAAGATGTTGCCCAAAACCTGATAGTTCTTGTCTGTTCCGAGATGTCTTACGGAAGCATCAAGAAGATGAAGCTTGTTCTCAAGGCAGATCTTCTTAAAGGAAGAACCTGCTGTCGTATAGAGCTTTGTTCCCTCACCGCCGTTGGCGAGATTTATGCCGTCGACATACTTCATGAGTTCTAATGCTTTTTCCTTGCCGATATGCTCGTACAAGGTTCCGCCGAAATCGTTTGTGATGTTATATTTTCCGTCGGAGAAAGCGCCTGCACCGCCAAAGCCGCGCATGATGGCACATGACTTGCAGTTGATACAGCTCTTTACTTTATCTCCGTCGATGGGACATTTGCGTTCTTCAAGAGGTTTTCCGGCTTCGAAAACCGCAACTTTAAGATCAGGTCTTAAGTTAACAAGTTCATAGGCAGAGAATATTCCGCCAGGGCCGGCACCGATAATGATGACATCATAATTATTCATAACAAAATCTCCTTATTCAAAGGATTACTACTACATTATAAGTTAACAGGCAGTTCTTTTAAATACTTAAGCTGGATGCTTACCACACCTGAAGAATATGAAATCAGGATGATGGTAAAGTCCGCCGAACTTATCCGGATACTTCTCGATAATCTCCTCAGGAAGATTCGACTCCTGGCATTCTTCGATAATAAAGCCTGCAGATACTATGTTATTTATAAGCGTAGAGAATCTGCGGTGGTAAACTTCATAATCATCCACGCAGCATCTGAACTTTCTTAAGCCTTCGATGTTGTAGTTATGAAGGTTTGCATAAAGTCTTTTTCCCTCTTCTGTCCTTGTGTATCTGTCATAGACACCGTCATAAGCAGTTGATATCGGATGTGATGTCGAGAAAACAAGTTTGCCGCCGGGCACCATGAGAGCATTGATCTTCTTGAGCACATCACAGAAGTCTTCGGCATAATCAAATGCAAGAGAACTTGTTACCACATCAAACTGACCGTCAAGCTTTTCGAGATCTTCAAACGGCAGTCTCATGTATTCGATATTGTCTGCAGAATTGTTTTCGTGCGCAAAGCCAAGCATCTTTTCAGAGATATCCGTTCCGAGAACAGATAAAGCTCCCATGTCTGAATACTGTTTAGCGTGCTGGCCCATACCGCATCCCACATAAAGAACGCGCTTGCCCTTAAGATCAGGCATCATGCCAAGAAGGATCGGTGTCTCGATCAGATCATTGAAATTGATCTCGTCTGCGCGGAGACCTTTAAAGGATTCAAAGAATTTATCGTTATCGTAAATATTCTGCTGTGCCATGACGATCACTCTCCGGCAACTGCAGGTTCTATATCCTTTGAAGCTTTACGGCCCTTAACAACAACGTAGATGTTCATCAACAGATTAAGAACATCGACAACAAGAGTACTTATCATCAAGATCTCGTCACTGATTGCCTGAGCATCATATATATCGTGGTGCGAAGGATTACCGTTAAGCGCAAAAAACATAAAAATACTAATGACTAAATTGAGTGCAGTCGATGCAACGCCCACAGCTCTGCCAAGCCAAAGGAGCTTTAGTTCATTCTCCTTGTGTCTGTTCTTAATGAAGATAATGAGCCATACGGTCGAAAATGCCAGACCGGTTATCAGAGTGATAGTATTAAAAAGATAACCGTACTGTGCCGGATTATCGAAATTAATGTTAGTCGCAACCTTGTTGAATATGACAGCAAATACCGGCGATAATGCATGGCCGCCTACGATCAGGATAATTCCTGTAACAAGCTTTGTTCCATATCTCTTTTTAGCATAAAGGTAAAGAAGCACGCCTGAAGCAACGCTAAACAAGATTTGTGCAATACTATTGGTTTCAGCAAAAATAATCATTGTTTCCATGCCGGCAAAATGAATCCCGATATCGTAAGCAACTCCAATTAAACCGCTTATCGAACCGATCGTTATCATAGCACCCAAAAGCTTCGTTATGTTGTCTTTTGTACAGATGATAACAACGCCTAAGACCAGACCGGCAACCAGAATTGCAGGACGGCCAAAATAATACAAATAAAGTAAAAACGTAACACCTAATTCTCCCATATTATCTCCTCCTATATTTCCAGAAACAATTATACCAAAAGAAAACCGTTCTTATTTCTGTCTCTTAACCCTTATTGCGTAAGTCAGAGGAAGTGCAATGACTATAGCGGCACCTGCCTGAATAAAGTTAAATGCAACAGAACCCAGAGCAGCTTCTTTGCCATACATGAATGCCTCAAAAGCAAAATATCCGCCGACCATAATGAGCTCTGCCAGAATACATGCAATCAGTCTTACTATGAAGCCAGCTATATTCTTAGCATGGGATTTGGACATTATAAGCGCGGCAACAAGGCCCATCACACCCTTGATAACGAATGTAGGAGCGATGTATACGGGGTATCCTGCTATGAGATCTCCCAATGCTGATCCGATCGCGCCAGAGAAAAACGCAGCAGGGCCGATGAAGTAAGATGCGATCAGAATGACTCCGTCACCGAGATTTATGAATCCCAATGCCGTCGGAATCCTGAGTTCCGTTCCGATAAATACCAGTGCGGCTAATATACCGCATTCGGCAATAAGGCGCAGATTTGATGCTGATCTGGTTTTCCCGGAATTATCAGACATATGGTTTATCTCATGAGATTTCTCAGGTCCACAGGCTCTGTGCAGATAAACAAAGCACCGTTCTCCACAAGAAACCGGCGGGATCTGTAACCCCACGTACAGCTGATGCTGTCGATCCCGCTGTTAACTGCGGTCATGATATCCACTTCGGTATCGCCGACATATACAGTGTCGCTGTTTTCGATACCTAAAGAGTACAGGCATTTTTCTATGGGCTCCGGAGAAGGCTTTCTCTCAACGCCCTCGACCGAGCCTTTTACATAATCAAATATATCGGGAAAGAAATGCTTTATGAGCTTTTGGGCAGGTTCATCGTTCTTGTTGGTTATGCATGCAAGCTTCATTCCGTCAGCCTTGAGTCTCATAAGAGCCTCCATCATGCCGTTGTAAGGACGTGTCTCTTCAAGAACATGGGAATTGTAATATGCGGCAAAGTCCTTAAGAAATCTCTCTTTAAGCTCCGAGCTGTAATCGCCCGGATCAGCGGCAAGACTTCTTTCGATCATCTTTACAACGCCGTTATTGATAAAAGTTGTCACCTGTTCTTCTGTCTGGGGCGCGAGGTTATTCATCCTGCGTGCCGCATTCAGACTTCTTGTAAGACCACCCAGAGTATTCAGCAGCGTTCCGTCAAGGTCAAAACATGCCAGTTTGTATCTCATCTCTTAAACACTTTCCACAATCATCAATAGCACAGTAACAAAATGTACTTATACGGACAACTCGCGCCCATTTTAGCACTTATAACTCATCATTCAATCGGCAAGTTGTAGAATTGAACGACCTATAATGCTACCATTAACTCGAAAAGTATATAAATCCAAGGAGTATGTTATGTCAATTATCAGATTTAATACTATGGATCTCGGAACATATGAGACCGATGTCGTAGTATCTTCCATTAACCAGAGTTCTACGGCCAACAACAAGCCCATGATCAAGATCACCTTAAGCGATGGTGAAGACAGCATTACGGCCCTGATCTTTGATACGACCAAGAAAGATCTTGCCGCCTCAGGTATAGAAGAAGGCATTACAGCCGTTGTCTCTCTCGAAGTTACAGATTACAAGGGCAACAGGAGCTACAAGGTAGTCAACATCAACCCCGTTAAGCTCCCGGAAGACGAATTAAAGCAGCTCATCAAGATGCCTCCTGAAGACCCTGCAAAGCTTGTAAGCGACATCTTAATGCTTATCAAGCAGTCTTCAGGCAGAACTTATGACCTCACAACCAACGAGGTTCCTTCTGACGACTTCTCCCTTACCGCGCTTTCGGTAAGGCTCATCACATCCAGACTCAAGGATTTTACGAAGTCATCGGCCGCAAAGACCATGCATCACAATATCTACGGCGGTCTGGCTTATCACATCTACAGAATGGTCAAGGCTGCTTATGCAGTATGCGAGGTATATCCGCTCCTTAACCGCGAGCTTCTTGTATGCGGCACAGCCCTTCACGATATTGGCAAACTTGTTGAGATGAAGACCTCCGATACTGGTATCGCAGCATATACCGATATGGGCAATCTCTTCGGCCATCCCCTGCTTGGCATTGAGATGATCGACCATGAGGTATGGAGACAGAATCAGGCAGCAGGCGGCAAGTCCTACAGCGCAGAGCAGGTCGCAATGCTCAAGCACATGATCGCTTCCCACCACGGCCAGCCCGAATGGGGCGCCATCAGAGTTCCCGTTACTCCTGAGGCAATGATCCTTCACGAGCTCGACATGATCGATTCACGTATGTACATGTTCGAAGAAACCTTCAGTACCATGGATCCGGGGACTTCAAGCGATCCGGTATTTGGTATCGCAGGCGAAGGCAAAGCCGTGATCTACAAAAACTCATTTAGCAATTACAACTGATATAAAAAGCCAAGGCATAAAACACCTTGGCTTTTCTTTTTATCCGGGTACTTATCAAACTATATTAAACCGTAGTTCCCTTCCGCTATTCCTTTGAGGACCTCATCAGCTCTTTTTTTGCTTATACCGGCTTTTTCAGCATAACCGCTCCAATCAGAAACAACAGATTTTACCCGGCTGATCGTATCCCTGCAAAACTCTTTTGTAAGTCCAATCGAATAACCGCAGGCTACCATATCGTCTTCTGTAATTGCTGACGACTTGTTGTTTATCTTCATCTGATGCTCGGATATCCATTTGTTGTTCGGGTTATATGCGAACGTCAGATCATATGCCGGCGCCATTTTCCAAGTTCCCTGTCTGTCCATAAGGAATGCGAAATTCTTTACATGGTCATCGCAATTGGCACTTAAGACATTAAATACCATTCTTTTAAAAAGCTGGCGGATACCTTCTTTCCCGATTCCAAGTCGTCTTGCACAGTCCGCATAAATCTCGTAACTGCATATACCCGGCTGGTTATAGTCATAATGCTTAAGAGCTGCTAGTGTCTGTACATGTATCTTTTTCCCGTTTATGCGGTCATAACGTCTGGTCATAAAGTGATCAAATCCGTCTTTACTGAATATGCGGCACTCCATAATATCTATGCCGAGTTCTTTTGCCATCAGATAGTACGCATACTCAATACGTGAATACTGTTTTTTATCAACAAGGCCATGATCACCATTTTTGCTGACACCGTCGAATTTGATAAGCCAGTGTTCAAAACCCTCTCCGGCATCGCTCTGACCGGATTTGATCTGTCCGGTCTTTTCGTTCCATGCGATAACCGCTTTAGCTCTTGCTCCACCCGCCGAAGATCCTATATCGATAAGTTGGGCTATATTGGACTTTTCTTTATTAATAACGGTATTCTCTTTATTTGAGAGTATCTTTGAAGCAAGGCTGACCATTTCTGTTACATCTATATCTTCATCTGTCGATATGCTTCCTGTAGCCGGAACATACTCCAACGCTCCCATGCCCCTTCTGCCTGTATAGCAAAGTCTTTCTATGGCACTGAAATCATTGATGGTTCTGCCACGATTCAAAAGCCATTGTTCTATAACCGCATTACCGAATTTATCAGGCAGGGAATCTGCAAATAAACCGGGCAGTCCGTGAAATGCATCAAGTCTAATCAATTCCGGGAAACTGTAAATTCTGTTCGAAAGGGGCATCATAAAAGGCGACAGTTCTATGCCGCTCTTCAGGAAATCGGAATCGTATTCAAATCTGGCTGGATTATAAGCATCATCCTGATAGATGACACCGATCCTTGTACCCCACAAATACACTTCACAAGCGGTTATCATCTCTCGTCACCCCACTGCCAATCGTTCTTCTTTCTGCTCTTGGTGGCACGTTTTCTTACCACATTGGGTTCAACATGATAAGAAGGCCTGTCAAATACATCAGGTATAAAATCCTCAAACCTGTCTCCCAGATCCAACGCCTTCATGAGCTTGATAACATTCTTCAGACTGATATCATTTCCGCTCTCAAAACGGGCTATGGTTCCTACAGAAACCATGGCTTTATCTGCCAGTTCCTCTCTCGTTATCGAACTGTCAATCCGTGTCTGCTTAAATCTGACAGATAATTCTTTTAATACTGTCTGCTCATTCATTGCATTGTCGATCTTCATAGGCACGCCCTCCACGCACAATATACACCCTCATCATTTAACATTCAACATTTTAATCATTATATCGAATTTTCTCATTTAACAACTAATATATTATATATTATTTGCAAATACTATCTCATATTAAAAGAAAGGAATGCCTCAACGCATTGAGACATTCCTCTTTTTCATTATCTATACTCTTAATCCGCCCGTTAATCAGTTGCCGGCATATTCACTTTTTCATTGCCTGGATCTTTTCATTCATCTGCTTTGCTTCTTTTCTGTAATAACGCATGAAGCAGAACCAGATTACGAATGCCACGGCAAGCTGGATTCCTGCAATGACCAGTCCCTGAACAGGTGTTGCCGCGCCTCCGAACCAGCCTACTGCGTAAGCTACGATCGTGTAGATGACACATCCGATTCCCATGTGGATCAGGACTTTGACCGGCGTAGGGAGTTTTTCGCTGTTATATACGACGGTAGGAACCCCAAAACCGATTCCGACGATTGCGCTTCCTGCTACCATCTTGGTGAACTGATAGCCTTCCATACTGAAGTTGCCGCCGTTAACTATGTCAAAGAACATTCCCACAAGGCTGAAGATCGTGAGCGCCATGCCGATGCTTATTACTGTGCTTTTCAATATGTCTTTTACTGCTTTTCCCATTTCTATTACCTCCTTATAATCCAAGGTATTTCTTAAACTCAGGCAGATACTTTCTCGACACGTAATCCTTGTCTCCGTTCTTCAGCTTCAAAAGGAGCGTTCCGCTAAAGCCGGGTTCAATGCTGTCCATGTATGACAGATTGATGAGCGTTGTCTTGGATATCTGCATAAATTGTTTTCCCAATTGCTGCGCCAGTTCGTAAAGGCGCTTCCTCGAACGGTATTTCTGTCTTGCCCCGTATATGATCGTATCCCCGTCCTCGACTCTTACCATGTATATTTCCTTGGGCTGCAGAACAACGATGTCTTCCTCGTTCTGCAATGCCGTGACAGGTGTCTCACTGTTGCTGAATACGTCGATCATGCGCTGGATCTCATCCGTAACCTTATCGGTGTGGATGACCGCATAAGGTTCCTTGCATTCAGGCGATATATCTATGTTTACCTTCACTTTAAAAAGCCTCCCTCAAAATATACATCCATATTACATCAAGCAGTCTTACGCTGTGATATAAACTTCCAAGTCTCATAACATGTCATGTAAACTCCTGCGATTACCAGCCATACCATAAACACGTGATGAGCCATTGCCATGTAAACAGCGTAACCTACTGTTGCAAGTGATGCTATGGCTGTCGTGAGATGCCACCATCTGCTCTTCATAAAAGTCTTTGCCATCTCTGTCACCTCCTTCCTTTGCTTTGTGGCCTCATAGTATCAGAGGTTTTAAGCTTCGTGTCCGAAAACGCGCTAAGTGGCAAATTTTCGCAGGTGAAATGCAAAAATGTGATGTCTCTATTTCCTAAGCTTATGCAACTGTTAGCCCGAAAAACAGCAAACAATTGCATAAATCAGCCCCTTTTGTGCAATTGTTGCCCTTGAAAAACCGAGAAAATTGCATTCCACTTTTAATTCCATGTTTTCGAACTGTTTCTGGTGGAAGAAAAAGCGGAAGCCGTTTTTGACGAATAAAAAAGATGCCTCAACGAGACATCCTCTTTGGGTTCACTCAATTCTATCCGAAAATTACTTCCAGTATTCGAGCTGTGATAGGTATCCGTCGTACTGTGTGCGCCTGTCCTCTTCGGTAAGATTTTCCGGATTTGGCATGTGGCTGATCAGAAAATCGATCAGGGCTTCCTTTGAATCGTATAAATACTTACCGTCGCTATAGCACCAAGTGCAGTATTCTTCATTGAAGCTTCCGTCAGGTTCCTTGCTGATCATGCTGTCTTCAGTAAGAGGCATTCCGCAGCACTGACATACAAGAGTCCTGGGGCTTCCGAGAAGCGTATTGATCGAGATATTGAACTCTTTTGAAATGATCTTGAGAGTATCTGTATTAGGCTGTGTCTCTCCCAATTCCCAGCGGCTGACTGCCTGTCTTGTGACCAGAAGCTTTTCTGCCATCTGATCCTGTGTAAGATTATTGTCTTCACGGAGTTTTTTGAGAATATCTTTGGTTTCCATAATCTGTCTCCTTTTAAGTTTTGTAGCTTAAGTATCACCCTTGCTTCGGGCAAAGACAAGCAACCTGCTGTTGCGTTCAGCTCTCTGCACGTAAACTGATATCATCAGTTTGGAAGCTTCTTCTTCGAGAACTATATAAGCAAAAGATAATTCATAGTTGCAAAAAGCACTGCCTGCATCTGCAGACAGTGCCTCTGAATGTCTTTTTATTTTGTTTGCCGGTTACTCTTCTTCGTAATCGTCTTCAGCTTCTGTTTCCTCTACTGTCTCAACAGGAACGTCCTTGATCTCAGGAAGATTTACTTTCGCATTCTCGAAATCAGTCATGCCAAGGATAGCCGATCTGTAGAGCTGGTCGGAATCTGTGGCTGCGATCCATGCCCAGTCCGTAGCACCTTCGCCTCTTTCGTCTCTTACAGAGTAATCGCAAACGAGTTTATCTTTTGTAGCCAGAGTAATACCGAAGGTGATGTTCCTGAGATACAAAGCGTCGTAGACAACCCTGTAATCATCCTCATCGTTGTTATTCAGATATGTAATCGCAACGAGGAATACAAGTCTGTTCTCACCTTCACTTGTAAGAAGATAACAGTCGTAAATCTCAGGCTCCCCTACCATAGTGAAGTATTCGAGATTGTCCTCCCATGAAGTTACTGTTTTTCCGTCTCTGGATGAGTGAACCGATGAATACACGGAAGCGATCGCGTTATCCATGAATTCGCTGTCAGCCTCAATATCTGAAGGCGTTACAAGAAGATACGGAGAGACGGTTGTCTCAGTAGTGGTCTCAACCATCTCCTGAAGCTTATCGAACTTAAATGCGCTCTCGCCTTTGATTACCTTATAAACAACGAATCCGATACCGAACCAGAATCCGAAGAAAAGAAGATACACGATCAGTGCCTTAACGGAACCGGCAGCCTTTTTCTTGCGCTGCTCGGACTTCTCGTACTTGGCCTGCTTGATCCTTGCCTCTTCCTTGAGACGGTATTCTGTCTCAAGCATTTCCTTCTCGTGTTCGAATCTCTGTTTGGCTAGTTCGTCTTCTTTGCTCAGTCTCTCGTAAGCTACATCGGAATCGTCATAATCGATCTTGAATGAGGATCCGCAGCTTTCGCAGATCTGCATGTTGCCTTGTGTTTTCAAAGGTGATCCGCAATTCGGACAGTTTAAACTCTGCAGTTTCATATTAAAACCCTCCCTTATTCTTACTCCGCTTCAATTATATCACAGCGGGTTTAAGTTATTTGCCAAATCGGTCAGGCTCTCTTAGCCTTTACCATTGTGAAATAGATAACTCCGGCAACGGCATAAAGAGCCATCGCAGTAAGGATAATCACCGTGTAGTTATTGTTGGTGTTAGAAAGGATGATCTCGGAAAGATTATTGCCCGTGATTCCTGCTACGGCCCATGCAGAAAGAGACAGGCCGTGGATCTTGGAGATGTTCTTCATTCCGAACCTTGATTCCAGAAGCGCCGGCAGAGTCGAGAAACCGCCGCCGTATCCCAGGTTGATCACCATGAGAAGCGCGATGATGACAAAGCCGCTGCTGATAACCGCAGAAAGGCCGCAGAGGACTACGCATGAGAGGAATATGATCCCGTAAACCGTAGCCCTGTCCTTCATCTTGTCTGACACGGTCGAATAACCGATACGGCCCAATGCGTTGCATACAGCCGTAATGGAAGGAACAATGCTTACGACGGTTGCAAGGATTGCAAGACCAGCAAACTTCTCATTTAAGAGCTGCTTCTCGTATGTGATGAGCATGAGGCCGCAGTGGATATTGATGTAGAAGATAAGCCAGATACCAATAAAAGTCTTGTTCTTGAACATCGATGAGACCTTGAAACTGTCGTTGGCAGCTTTGGCTTCGACCCATCCTTCAGGCTTTTTAAGGAGAAGGTGGCCTGCAAACATCATGATGAAATAGATTATGCCCAAAATAAAGAACATCGGAGCAATGCCGAGACTGTTCTGGAGTCTTTCCATGATTGGCGTTGCAATGGCTTTGGCAAGACCGAATCCCATGATGGAAATACCGGTGGCAAGGCCTTTGTTATCCTTGAACCAGAGCATGAGCGTCTTAACGGGTGTAAGGTATCCTATGCCAAGGCCTATGCCCATGATGCAGCCGTAGAACAGATATATCAGGATGAGAGCAAGAGGTCCCGTGAAGAATTTAATCGTGGCACCCGTACCTATCATGCCGACTGTAAAGCATACGGCAGATATGAGAGATGACCTGTGGATGTTGATCTCTACTATCTTGCCGGCAAATGCCGCTGACATACCAAGGAAAAAGATAGCAAAACTGAATGCCCAGCCGACAGAGAACGTGCTCATGCTGATTGCATTTGCTATAGATTCCTTGAAAGTACTCCAGCAATAAACCGTGCCGATCGAACAGTGTATCAATAAAGCCGGTATAGCTGCCCTGGTCCATTTATTCATAGCATTCACCTCTCAGAAAGTTTGTCAGGACCGAGTTTGATCAATTCTTCCATAAATATCTTTTTTACTTGTAATCGTCTACGTCAAATTTCCTGTCGCGGAAATAGTAGTCTCTGTCTTCTTCCGTGATCTCCCTCAACACACGGCAGGGATTGCCTACTGCAATAACATTATCAGGAATGTCCTTGGTAACTATGCTTCCTGCACCGATAACAACATTGTTGCCGATCGTAACACCCGGGCATACCATTACATTACCGCCGATCCATACATTATCGCCTATCGTAATGTCGATTCCGTATTCATATCCTGAGTTTCTTGACTCGGGATGGACCGGATGCCCTGCTGTGCAGATCGATACGTTGGGACCGCACATGAAGTGATCACCAATACGGACTTTACCTACATCAAGCACGATGAAATTGTAATTGGCAAAGAATTCACTTCCGACCTCGATGTTGTAACCGTAATCACAATGGAAGGGTGATTCGATATTGAGATATCCTTCCTTTGTCTTGCCCAGTATCTCACGCAGGAGCTTTTCCCTCTCAGCCGTTTCATCCGGCGGAAGATTATTGTATTTGTAGAGTTGTTTCTTGCACTCCATGCGATCTTCGCTTAATCCGTCCATCCATGACTTATAAGGAAGATTAGCGAGCATTCTTTCTTTTTGGTCCATCCTGTTATCTCCTGAATTATTTATGTATCTGTTCTCTGTCTCTTTACGAGCTCAGCGAAAAATCCGTCCTTTGCGATAAGCTCCTCATATGTGCCCTCTTCGGTTATCTGACCGCCTTCAAGCACAAGGATCCTGTCGCAATGCTTTATCGTGCTCAGCCTGTGCGCGATCACGATCCTGGTACAGCCCATTGCATCCAGAGCTTCGGATACCTGTCTCTGTGTCTTGTTGTCTAATGCACTCGTGGCTTCATCGAAGATCAGGAGCTTAGGTTCCGGTGCTATGGCACGCGCAATCATTATACGCTGTCTCTGGCCTCCTGAGATACCTCCCTGACCTTCCGAGATCATCGTATTCATTCCCATCGGCATTGCCCTGATATCGTCTGCTATGCCTGCTTTCTCTGCGGCTTTCCATGCATCATCTAATGTTAATTGAGGTGCGCTGATCACGATGTTGGAATATATGTCTCCCTGGAAAAGACCTGCATCCTGCATGACCGTTCCTATCTTCTGTCTTAAAGAAGGGAGATCAAGGCCTGTTATATCCTTACCATCGTAATAGACAGCGCCTTTCTCTGCCTTTTCGAATCCGAGAAGAAGTCTTACAAGTGTTGACTTGCCGCATCCCGTACTTCCGACTATCGCAACATATTCACCGGGCTTGATCTTCAGCGAGATATCATTGATCACATAAGGCGTATCTTCGGAATATCTGAATGATACATGGTTAAGTTCGATGCTGCCGGTGATCTTTGTAACTATCTCCTTATCCATGCTTGTCTCAGGTTCACTCTTAAGGAAAGGCTCTGCCATCTCTAGTATCGGCTGGATCTGCGCTACTGAAAGAGCAATGCTCGACACTGACATAAACGCACCCATCAGCATTCCGTATGATGCGGTAAACGCATAGTAAGACGAAGGATCAACGTTACTTTGCATAGCCATGTAGTACAAAACAATATTGCCCGCAAGACTTATTGCAGTTGCGATCACGCCGTTGATCTTAATAAACATTGGCGGATTATAAGTCAGTTCCGCACCTGCGGAATATACATCCATCCACTTTGCAAAGACTCTCTTCTCTGAACCCGAGAGCCTTATCTTCTGTACACCGGTGATAAGGCCGTAGCTTAATCCGGCTTCCTTTGCAGAGCATTCCATCTGCTTTCTTTGGATCTTGATCTGCGTGAGAGTAGATACGATCGAGAATGCAACAGTAACTATTACGATCACCAGCGATGGAATTACGAGTGCAGGAGTGAAATTGAATATCTGTCCTATGTAAACGAGTGATGTGACCGATGTCAGGCCGGTATTCAGGATCATTCCCATCATCAGCGAACAGAGGCTGTTGACAGATGAAGAACGGCTCTGTAATTCACCCGGGCTGTACTTTCTGAAAAAGTTTGCCGGCAGTGCCATGAGACGCATCATCATGGATGCCTGCACACCGAGAGAAGTCTTTACGTTAAGTCTTGATTGTATAAGCGATTTAATGCTTCCAAAAAGCTGCGAAGAGAAAGCAATGCAGATCGTTGCAATCGCTACCGGCAACAAAACGTTCTGCCTTCCCGATTCCAATACGGGACCTGTCAGTAATCTTGTGATCCTGGGCATCAGCAAGCCTATGAGTGATACCACGGCCGTCGCTGCAACGATAAGGACAATGTCACTTATGTTTATGCAGTTCTTCATGTAGATGAGAAGGTCAGGTATATTAAGCTTCTTTTGAGGAAGCGGCCGGTAAAAACAGATTGCTTCCTTATCAAAGAGAGCAGAAGTCCTTCGGTTTAACTTCATGATCTTCCCTGTAACCGGATCTTTGAATCTGTATCCGATAAGGTGATCAGGCAAAAGCGCAACGGGGATATTCCCTTCTTTGGTGAATGCCAGAACAGGTCCGAAAGCATCCTTATACCAGCCCTCGTCGAGTTCTATGGTCCTGCTCATGAGGCCATATGGTCTTAAGCAGTATTTCAGCTGTTCAGACGGCTTTTCGATGCTCTCCGGAACATCTACAGGCTTAAAGTGATAGTACTTTAATATCTCGTCAATGGCGTTCTTGGTAATGATCCTCTCATCACTTAACTTCTCTGCGGATTTGCGGCCCATGACGATACCCGCGATCTTTACGAACGAGTCTTCGAGGAGCTGCTGCTCGGCATTGCGCCTTTCTTCAATCTGGTTTTCGAAGTGTCCCACTTATTCCGGCTCCTTATTCGTTTGATACGAGGTCGGCATATATTCCGCCACCGGCCATAAGTTCTTCGTGTGTGCCGCGCTCGGCGATTACGCCGTGGTCAAGCACGATTATCTCATCGCAGTCCCTTACCGTGGAAAGACGGTGTGCAATTACTATGCAGGTGATTCCGCGATCGTGGATGTTGTTGATAACGTCATACTCTGTCTTTGCGTCCAGAGCACTTGTCGCTTCATCAAGAATGATTATCGAAGGATCCTGGGCAAGGACACGCGCGATCTCCATACGCTGGCGCTGTCCGCCCGAGAGGTTCTTGCCGCCGCTTACGAGCTTATGCTGATAACCACCGGGCATCTTAATGATATCGTCATGAAGACTTGCGTCTCTTGCTGCAAGGATCATCTCAAAATCCTGAATGGACGTATCCCACATCTTGATGTTGTTTGCTATCGTGTCCTCGAAAAGAATGATGTCCTGATCGACGACTGCGATAGAACCCGTAATTACTTCCCTGGGATATTCTTCCCTCTTGTGACCGTCAAAGAAGATCTCTCCGCTCCACGGCTGATAAAGACCCGAAATAAGTTTGGACATTGTTGATTTGCCGCTTCCGGAAGAACCTACTATAGCAACACGATCACCGGTCTTCAGCTTCATCGAGAAATTCTCTATAACAGGTTTTTCGAGACGCGAATAACCGAAAGTTAAGTTGTTTATCTCAATATTTCCACGAAGCTTCTCAAGCTTTGTGATCGTCGGATCAACAGTTATGGCAGGATCATCAGGATATTCCATAACGTCTTCCACACGTTCCATCTGCGTACGCATTTCCTGGATGGACTGGCCTGCCGAGATAAGTGTCATCGCAGGTGACATGAAAGCGCCTAAGAATCCCTGGAACATCAGCACGGAACCGAGCGTGAAAGTTCCATTCATCGTAAGATAAACGCCTGTGATAAGAACGGCATAGTTTGCAACCGTTGATAAGAACATCGGAATAACTCCGAGGAAGCTCTGGTCTTTTGCAGCCTTAACTTCCTGCGCATTTACCGAAGCCTGGTATCCTGCCCACTTCTGGAAAAATCCGCTCTCCGCGCCGCTTGCCTTTATCGTCTCGATCATCTGGATACCGCTTGCCGTTGTGGATGAGAGCTTTGAGGCATCCCTTAACTGGACACGGGTGATATTAATGCGGCGGTTTGAGATGATGCGCGCCATGACGATATTCACTATAAGTGTCGCAAAACCGATCAGTGTAAGAAGCGGACTCTGCTTGATCATCAGCACAAGATAAAAGATCATCATCGCAGTATTTAGCATGAGAGGTGCAAATGTATTTACCAGCGTCCCTGCTATCGAAGCATTCATTGCCGCACGCGACTGTATGTCACCTGCAAGTCTCTGCGAGAAAAATTCCATAGGCAGATGAAGTACTTTCCACATGTAAGTAGTATTGCCGATTACGGACATCTTTCCGTTGATCCTGAGTGAATAGATAGTCTGAGCCCATGAGACCGTCAGTTCGATTACCGCAAGTGCGATCAGAAAGATAATGAACGGATAGAGCCAGTCTTTGTTAAGGCCTGTCAGCAGGCGGTCGATAAAGATCCTGGACGTGACTGAATCAGCTATGCCGAACAGATAAGATATCGCAGTCGTTAGCATTACGAAAACGATTGCCGCGCCTGCACCTGCAAGTCTTTTTGAAGCGAACTCCAGTGTGCTCTTACGCTTGCCGCCGGGCACGAAATCTTTGGAAGGGACCGGAGTTAATACAACACCGGTGAACGATTTATCAAACTCATCCCAGGATATCTTCACGGTACCTCTGGCAGGATCATTAATGTATACATGCTTGCCCTTAAAGCCGTTGAGAACAACGAAGTGATTCATGTTCCAATGAATGATGCAAGGAAACGTCCCCTCCGCTTTCAATGTCTCGGGACTCATGCGGAAAGCAGTTACTTCAAAACCGTAATGTTCTGCTGCCAGATAAATGTTTTTAGCTTTTGAACCGTCGCGTGAAACACCGCAGTCAAGACGCACCTGCTCTAAGGGTACCCATTTGCCGTAATATGCCATTACCATGGCAAGAGATGCTGCACCGCATTCGAGCGCTTCCAGCTGCATTACAACCGGAACCTTCGCAACACCTTTTTTGACAGGCTTTCTTGAACGTGCTGCGGCCATGGATGTTACCTGCTTTCAAGTAGGAAATCGATTGGCCTTATCTGTTCAACAACGGCTGTACCTTCATATGTACCGTCAGGAAGTGATACTTCGGCTATTCCGTAGATCCTTCCGTAATCATCATTGTCAGTAGATGCAATAACACAATTCTCAGTAGAGATCTGTACAGGCATGCCTGCAGCAAGAGTTTTCGCGCCGTCTGCAACGATAACTGCCGTATGATCAGCGACTATTACTTTTACGTCTGCTTTTGTCTCCAGAGTTCCGATGGTTGCCCAGATAAACAATCCGCCAAGCAGAATAATGACCGCACCAAGCACAGCCCATATCCCCGGGTTTGTTACTCGGAGATAGTCCGTAAGCTTTTCAGGTGAAGAGATACGCTCTAAGGTCTTCTCGCGGAATAAATTCTGTTGGGTCTTATTCTCTTCCAAGATCAGCCTCCGTAAATTCAGTGCTTCATGACCTTCTCTGTGTTCGCATCAAGTTCGGAAAGCACCTTGATTATGAATTCCTTAGTCTGGTCATTACCTTCAAATATCCATCTGGACAGGACTGCGATACATCCCTGTGCGCGGTAAGATGTCTGGTAAGACAGCTTGATGTCCTTGATGGTCGTTCCGATCTTCTCTGATTCGATCTTCTGAAGGAGACCTTCAAGGATCTTCTCAAACTTTACTCTTAATTCTCCGGGAGCCTTCTCACTGAATACCATCTTGAACATGAGACGGTTCTTGTCGACATAATCGACAAGCTTTTTGAAGAAATCTTCGGTTCTTAATTCCTGGAGCTTTAAAACGAGCATACCCCACTCGATAAGGATATCCTGCTCGAGCTTGTCGTAGAGATCGTATACATCGAGATAATGCTTGTAAAATGTTGCGCGGTTGATGTCTGCCTTATCGGAGATCTCCTGGACAGTTACCTTGTTCAGTTCCTTTTCGGTAAGAAATCCCATAAGAGCCTCGCAAATAGCTTTTCTTGTCTTAAGTGTTCTTCTGTCGGTCTTCTTCTCTTCCATCGACAAAACTCCTTCAGTTTCTAAAACGATAAAGTTATATTGATAATTCTATCACTTCAGACTGAAGGAATTCTTACATAAAAGAAAAAAATTGTTAAGAAAAATGTTATGTCTCTTCGATGTAACCCTGTCTCGGGACAAGACGAAGCTCAAATGTCTCGCGGTATCTTACGTCCTTCTTAACAGGCTGGGTAGTGATGTTATCCCTCGTTCTCTCGATCTCCTTCGAAGCAAAGTCGCAGAAGAACTCGCAGAAATCATTATTCATAAGCTGTTCCTCATGCAGGAATTCATTCATCTGCTCAGGTGTATAGGGAAGAACGGTGAAATCGAACTTCGGGTTATGTCCGATCCTTCTGATCTCAACTGAATCACCGTCTCCGTTCGTGATCTTAACGATCTGCGTATCCGTATGTGAAGAGTTCTCGGCAGGTCTTGCATAAGGGTGATATATCTTGCCTGCGCCTGCAGAATATACTCCGAGTCTTGCCGCATTCTTACGGTCGACATAAGATTCACCCGGGCCTCTTCCGTACCAGGAACAAACGCAGTCGTCTTTTACGATCGGGAATCTGATCCCGTATCTGACCATGTCGTACTTCGGCTTGAAATCAAGAGTGACTCTTAAGATATCTGCCTGCGGGACTTCATAGAAAAGGATGACCTCACCGTGCATGGCAAAAGACTTGTATCTAGAGATCATGGTGAACTCACCGTCTCTGCTGCTGTATTCGGATCCGATATATTTGATCGACTCCTGAATATGCTCATAGTCGCTCTCCTTCGAGAAGACAGTTCTTGCAAGGATAAAGCTTCTGTCCGTTCTGTCAATGTTCGACGGGCAACGGTAAAAACTCGGTGCAAGCGGTCCCTTAAGGAAGTTGTATCCTGCGATTTCAAGGCTCTCAAGGCTGCCGGGATCTCTTGAGAAACCGAACCTTAAGCTGCCCTTACCTACGAACAGGGAATGAGGTATCGTGCTTACTGTATTATGCGTGATAACGTCGGTGATCTTCTCTTCGACAGGAGCATCGCCTGCAGCATACATTTCATTTATGTTGGCAAGACGGACGTTGTCATTCATACGCTCTACCCTGCCGCTGTCTTCTTCAGTAAGAAGTGACTGGTCTTCTATTATCTCAGGAAGGTCGCTGTCGTAACCTGAACCAATACCCGGAACAGCTGACGCGCCGGGCTTTCCTGAACCAAGCTGTCTTGATTCATCGACTACGGGCTTTTGTCCTGAACCGAGTCCTGCCGACTGGTCTGAAACAGGGCCTACAGGGCTTGCGATATTGTCCGTAAGGACGTCCTGATAGAAAGCTACCTCATAGCCTGCCTTGGCATAATAGGTATCCTTGTGAAGCTTTAACGTGATGTCGAAAACAAGCTCCTTTGAAAGAGCATTCATATACATCTCGATAAATTCAGCCTTACCCTGTGCCCAGCCGGGTGTGGTAAAGACTTCCGTGGAGAACGGGAATCTGAGGGTTCTTGAGCCGAACGGTTCGATCTCGGGGATCACGCCTCTTCCTGACATGATCGTTCTTCCGCCAAGGAGTATCTTCCACTCAAGGTCAAGCTCTTCCGTATAACCGAACTGGTTTGAGTTACGCATCGTAAGGTTTGCCGGATCTCCTGCAGATGCGAAGATGGCAATAGTCTGGCACTGCTTCTTGATATCAAGGTAGATCGGGTGCGGATTACGCTCTGCATCTACGATACCCTGACCGATACAGGAATTCTCTTTCTGCTTTCCGCCGACGAGATCTGCGTGGTGGATCCACTTATACATCGTGTCATCATCAGTAAATCTCGTTCTTCCGGGAATGGTCTCGAAAAGATTTCTTCCTGTCCTGTTAAGCGAGAATATCTTCTTTCTGTCGAGACAGAGATCTTCCCATGGACCGAATACGGCGCCTGCATCAGAAGGCATCGGTCTCATGTCAGAGATCTTGCCCTGAGGCCTGGACTTCTTGCCTTTTGAATCAGCAGTTCTGATGACTTCGCAATACCACGGTCTCGTATCATCTATAAGCTGGCACTCGTGCTTTACGCGCTGTGCAGTCTCAGAATCGAAGTTATATTTCTGGAATCCCCACATTACTACCGACGGGTGATTCATGCATGCCTCAACATAATCTCTCATGTAAAAGTCTGCAGAAGTAGCGATGACATACATGCCATACTGGTCGCAAAGATTCAAGAACTCATCTGACAGAGGCATACCGTCGGCGATAACGCCGTTGATGCCTGCACGCTTCATGAGGATGATGTCCTGACGCATACGGTCCTGCGGTATGGCGATACCGGACTGGGGATCGAACTCGTAATACTTTACGAGCATCAGGTTGACTCTTCTGTCATTTACATTGAGCTTATCCTGAACGATCTCAGTTGTTCTGAATCCGAATCTCTTTTTCTTGGTGCAGATTACTTTTCCTTCGGAATCCATGATCTCGAAGAAAATATCATACTGGACGGGTGTGCAGTCAGACCACTGTGCGACATTAAGCGCTACAAAATCCGTGCTTGCACGAGTCTCCTTAAGAGCATCTACAACGCCTACGACAGGCTTGCTCTGGCCCTTGATGTTTACGAAGGGGAGCTTGTACGGATCGTACTGCGCCCTAGCCTCAAGGAGTGAGATCCTGACGGAATAAGGGATCATGTAATTTGTGTGGTTGCGCATTGAGAAATCGACTTTGATCATGAAGTCGCCGTGAGGAACGCGTGATACGGTCTCACGTACTGCAAGTGCATCCATTTTCGCAACTTCGGAAATATAAGCAGAAGGAACATATTCAAGTTTGATGTGAAGATTCGACAGTTCGAGCAATGAATCTTCAACGATCATGATGGGTCTGAAGATTCCGGAAAAACCGAAGTTCATCATGTCGAGAATTATGTGTCCCGAATCATCTCTGTCAAAACGGTTAACGATGATCGTTATCTGGTTAACGCCGGCTTTTACAAGACCTGAGATAAGAAGTCTCTTTCTCGTGAAGAGCGCGTGTGAATTGCATAGGAGCTTGTCATTGATAAACACCTTAAAGCTTCCGCAAATACCTGATGCTTCAAGATAAAGAGCTCTCTCGATCTCGGCAGGTGTAAATACCACTGTGGTTCTGTAGATGCCGATCTCATCATCGTCGTCGCCTGTAGACTTCATGACATACTTGTCGCTGATAGTCTCTTCTTTTCGAGCTGCGTTCTCAGCAAGTCTTATCGGGTAATCATAGATAAGGTTCTGAGGCAGACCAAAACCTTCCGTCTGCCATGTTGAAGGACAATTAACAAGGGCCCACTCGGAATCGTCAAAAGAGTTGTTCATTACACCGAACGGAACTTCAGTCTGTCCGTTCGCAAGATAGAATTTCCATGTTGTAAGCATCTTCACATATGGTGAAGCCACTTTGCCGAATTCCGGCATCTCACGTTCATTGAAAATATAGTCAAACGATTCGTAAGGTAAAAAACCGTCATTCGAATATGTGAATTCCAAGACTAATACCCCCTTTAGAGCTTTGTCCGATAATAATCTAGATTAATTCTATCATTTTAAAAGAAAGACAAAGTTTCAGGAGCGTTACAAAAACAAAGAAATTCTGTGGTAAAACTTCGGCAATTAAGGTGCTTTCCCGTAACTGAAAATCAATACTGGATTCCGCCTACAAGCCATCTGTCGTTGATATAAACGAAATACACATGAGCATCCGTAGGAATTACTTCAGGCTCATCAGAACCCCAGTACATTTCCATCCACTGCTCGACATAGATCTCCATGTAAACGACTTCATCAGAATATACGATGACATCCTTGATCTCTTCGTTATGGATGGATACGGCACCATGGCGCGTATAAAGCTCTCTTGAAGAGTTTCTCTTGATGTAGCTCAATGCTGAACTGCCGCTCGGGAAAAACTTATCCAGGGCGTAATTTCCGGCATCCTGCGAAATGTAATTTGCGAAGGTTGATGTAAAGGAAATCGCAAATTCCTCAAGCTCTTCCCTGCCCTCGAAATCCTTGATGAATCCGACTATATACTTGTCATTCTGGCTGTCGTAAACGCATTCGCATTCATTGCCGAGATAATCGACTGCGGTTACAGTCGGTCTCTTATAAAGGCCCTTAACAAGATACTTGGCAGTTCCGGGGATTACCGCATAAGGATCAACATACTGTGTAAGCTCAGAAGGAACGATCTCGCCGTCAAGATAATCATCAGTGACTTCGACACCGTTGATATAGACCGTATAAGTCTCAGGAGCCGTGACATCAACGTCAAAAGATGCCGCGGTAAAAAATTCGAGAGATTCCTGTTCCCAGGATTTAAACCCGTAAGGGCGCGACACAGACTTGTCTTCTTTCAACTCGATTCTTGCAACTAAAACTCCTTCATCAGTCTTGATGTAGTATTCAGGTTCGTCTTCTCTTGAACTGTCAGTCTCGACATAGACGAAGCTCTTGCCGTTGATCATGGACTCAACATATTCTTTAACGACAGTCTCTTCTTCAAAAGCCGTTACGACAGGCTTTGAAGTCATGCTGGCAACAATGAAATCAACGTCGTGATCATTAAACTTCTGAGTGATCGCTTCGGCCATATGATAAGGAAGAGAATCCTCATATTCTGCTTCATACATGGAAGCAAAATTGTTGAATCTTAAAAGGAACCATGCAATAAAAGCAGTTACGAGAACAAGCCATGAAATTAGAAAAACGAGGAAGAAGTTTATCTTACTCTTCCCGTTCCTCTGGTTTGTATTTGATTTCTCACCATTACCTGATGATTTCATTTACTCCTCCGTAGTCTGCTCTGAAGCAGTCTGGCCCTGGGGCAGTACTATGAATGCCGTAGGCATCTGACGGTCAGTTCTGATGGAAGAACTTGATACGAGTTCATCATCGTAAAGCCACATAGCAGATGACATACCGCCGTCGAGATTTGCTGCGTTAACTGCGCCGAACTCAAGCATTACATCAATAAGATCTGCCATCGTAGCGCCCATTGAAGAAGTCTTTCTTCCTTCGATGACCAAGAGAAGGATCGCGCCGTCTTCTCTCTGACCGATTGCTGTTCTGGGGTTAAGTCCGCCGCCTGAACCGCTGTAATTTGCAGGTACACCGTTTACGATGAGTGCAGGTCCGAATGAGACCGCATCTCTTACACCGATATCCATTGCATGCTGTGCTGTCATTCTTCCTACAACGAGTACGTTATCATTCGTGAGACCATATACATCGTAAGTACCGCCGGGAACGCCCATTCTGAGTTCGCCTTCTGAGATAACGATGCCTTCAGGCCATCCGCCGATTCCCATACCGTTAGTATCTTCGTACTGGCCGCCGTTGACTCCTGCTACACCGTCGTACTTGTCGATGAGTTCCTTGAGAGTAAGACCGGCACCATTGTGGTTGTAATCATCGATCGTAGCAACCATTACCCTGGATGGATCATAGATAACGAGCATCTTTCCGTGATACATCGGACCGCTGATATCGTGAACTTCGATACCGTCACCATCAGGATCAAGCTCGTTTACTACATCTGCCTCTGCATCAACTCTGTTCTGCTCAGCAGCCATAGCGTTTACGAGTGCCGTATCAGTGATCTCTTCAAATTCGTGAGTTGTATTGCTGTTCATGATCGCATCGATCTCTTCATCTGAAAGGATCATTCTTGCAAGAACGCCGCCTGCAGAAGATTCCATGACAGAAGGAACAAACTGGTCTCTCAAATGAGAAGAAGGACCTCTCATGATGATGTACAGGAATGAATAGAATCCTGCAAGAACGATAACTAGAGTTGCAAGCAATGTGGCCATTGTTCTGCCGAAGCACACAAGAGCAAACTTGCCGGCCTTCCTGGCAAACTCTTTATTCTTTTCCTTGCGCAGCTCGGCTTCAATGCGCTCAAGCTGTCTCTGCTCTATCTGTCTTGCAACCTGCTCTCTACCTGCTCTTGCAACGGAAGGCTCTGCCTTCTTGATGGGACGCTGGTTAGGTCTGGATGCACTGGGACTTGTCGTCCTGGGTTTATTGGGATTCTTAACGATCTCGATCTTATCGTCAGAAAGTCTCTTGGGAGCTTCCTTTGCAGGAGACCATGTACGTATCTCCCTTACCTCATAGTCAGTGTGGGAGCCGTTTTCAACACGGCCGCTTCCTGCGAGAACCTTAGGTCTTGCAGTAATCTCGATCTTGCGCTGCTCGGAAATCTCAACCATGCGGTTGATGAAAACCATTGCCTCATCTTTTGACATGCCCTGCATGCGGGCACGGATCTCCTTCTTTTTCTCGGGTGAGAGACCGGCAACAATCTCCTTAAACTTAGCAATATTGTCTGACTCCATAAACACCTCAAGCCCAAATAAATAATTAATTTCTCTGACTATAATATTTTGGAGTATAGCATAAGGTTTTTAATTCACAGCCGCGCGAAAAGATAATGTCAACAAACTGTAATATGCCTAAATTACAGCATTTGTAACATTGTTAAGCTAAAACGCGCTGTTTACCTTGTAACGCCGACGATCTTCGGCACAAAACCGATGACAAAGTGAATGAGAATACTTCCGTATACTGACTTGTTCTTCTCATAAAGATAACCCGTTACCACACAGAGAACTGCCGCACCGAACATCATCGGGAGCTCATAGCCCATGTGGAGAACGAAGAAGAAAAGTCCTGTCATCCAAACGGAAAAATGCTTATTGTATTTCTTGCATGAAGCAGTGATGTTATCTTCAACGATACCCTTAACAAACAGTTCCTGAAGGATCGCGCTGAAAGGATAGAACCAGCGCATGTATGTGCCGAGATAAAGACCGCCGAACCAGGGTCTTGCCGCAATCTCAGGATCGATCTGGTTCTGTACCAGACGGATAACAATAAGGATACCGAAAAGCGCAACGCTCAAAATACCACCAATGAGAAGGTCATTCTTAAGTTTGGACTTCTCAGGCTTAAAACATTCGAAATGAATCTTAAAGTTGGTAAAAGCTGCGAAGATGAGCGAAAGAACGATCAGGTATACTTCCATGATCCTCGTGAGGATATATGCATTATCCTCAACAAGAGGCGCTCCAACCACAGCGGGGAAGATCTTGATAGCGATGACCTGGCATGCTACTCCCGATAACAGGAACAGCAATGTGGCAAGAGCAGGTGTAAGACGCTTCTTAGCGGTCATCAAAATCTCCTTAAAGTGAAAAACTCTTTCTTTTGAGTGCTGGAACAAAAGAAAGAGTTTTCTAAAATCTTTGGTGCTCAGAGACAGAATCGAACTGCCGACACGGGGATTTTCAGTCCCCTGCTCTACCGACTGAGCTATCTGAGCAAGAGTTAGGCCGAACACCTTTTAAAGTGTCCGGCCTAAAATTAATGGCGACGCAGAAGGGGCTCGAACCCTCGACCTCCAGCGTGACAGGCTGGCATTCTAACCAGGCTGAACTACTGCGCCGTACCATTGGTGGAAACTACAGGGCTCGAACCTGTGACCCTCTGC
>Ga0247608_10000835_pt1 | contig 46473 bp, 48 predicted proteins | sample 176DNAGHGlowgp2_FD_193490 | JGI IMG/M metagenome (GOLD analysis project Ga0247608, IMG submission 193490) | Sheep rumen microbial communities from Palmerston North, Manawatu-Wanganui, New Zealand - 1766 DNA GHGlow gp2 | ecosystem: Host-associated > Mammals > Digestive system > Stomach > Rumen ...
CGACTGGTGAGAGTGGAAGTATTGGGTGAGAGTGTGGTATTGGATGAGAGAGTGGAAGCATTGAATGAAAGAGTGTAGTTAGATAGTTATAAGGCTGGAGGGTTGCCGTTGAGGCAACCCTCCTTGTTGCGGAGGATTGTTATTGTGTTCGCTGCGAGGGTGTCCGAGGAACTTTGACTTCTCTGCGAGGGTGTCCCTGGTAGCATGTCTGGAACGGGCCGGGTTAGGGTTCAATGCGCAGGCAGACTAAAGCTCAAACTAGAGCTGGTTAGATTGACGGTTAGTCTGCGCAGGCAGACTAAAGCTCAAACTGGAGCAGGTTAGATTGAAGATTAGTCTGCGCATTCAGCAGATCACTCAATGTAACATCACTTACACTGACAGTTACTCTGCATATTCAGCAGATCGCTCAAGGTAGTGTGCATTACATTGAGCACTTTACTGAAAGCGCAGCAGATCGCTCAAGGTAGTGTGCATTACATTGAGCACTTTACTGAAAGCGCAGCAGATCGCTCAAGGTAGTGTGCATCACATTGAGCACTTTACTGAATACGCAGCAGATTGCTCAAGATAGTGCGCATTACATTGAGCACTTTACTGAATGTGCAGACAAGCAGTCACCCTGTCCCTGGTGTCATCTAAGACTTTGCCCATCACTAACTGTATGGCGATTATTTCATTGTGCAATCAACTAAATAAACTCACTGCACTAATTTGATAATCTCATCCAACTTCCACAATTTATTGGGATAAAGTGTTATATCATCCTTGTGTTTTCTGATGATCCTAACAGGTTGTTTTGAGTTATCATAAACATGCAATATATCGCATATGTCAATTAGGTCCTTAATATGTGCAAGGGATTTACCATATCTGGATATTATCTTATCTCTCGGGACATCATGACCACCGAGTGCCACTCGAGATTCGACTCTTGCAACATTGATCAATGGATCAACCGTCAAGAAAAAGATACATTTAATAAAGTAACCTTCAGATTTTGCTTTCTTGAGAATATCCAGTTTGTAATCAGAGGATAGAACGGTTTCAAATGTCAGATCCCTCTTCTCCTTAATAGCTAAATATCTCTTATTATCCACAAACTTTGCAGCCTCAATAAGCTCCATGCCGGTAGAAGAAGCTATATCATCAGCATTGGTATATTCTCCGATTCTCTCAACATACTGAGATATAGTACTCTTCCCGGAACCATTTGGTCCAGCAAAAACCAGGAGCATTGGCTTCCTAACTGACATATTTCCTCTCTCCATTAGAGTTCATGACATATGCCTTTTTTTTACGCTGATCATATCCTGCAATAGGTTTGTTACAAACCTTTGCTTTGTTTATAGCAGAATTAACGGCAGCTGTAACCCTCTTGTCCATATCTATATCTTCTGCAGTCTTATCTGCTTCGTCAGAAGTAACAACTCTGACAATATGCTTGCCGACCTTCCTTATATCATCAGACATGTTTTCCTCCCAAATTGCCAGTTCAAGTTTGTTTATTCTGCAATAATTATATAGCCAACTCCATGTAATTACCACATATGATCGTTCATCATGGTGCCCCAATAACGCATATGAAGCTCCTTAAATTAGTCGCCCTGTCCCTGGCGTCATCTAAGACTACACAAGTCTCACTCCCTGTAAGGCAATTGTCCTGCCTCTCACTTACCACAATGCCTTCTTCGTCTTGGCATTGAAATTAATATTACCCTGATCGGCGCCGCCGCAATAACTGATAAATCCGATAAAGCACAGCTCTCCCTTTTTGTTTAAGTACGGTGTGACGTACTTGAAGTTGGCTCTCTTGACATTCTTCTTATAGTACTGTTTATCAAGCGAACCGCCGCCACCGGGGCCGGCGCCATACTTCTTATACGTGCTCTTGACCATCGACCAGAACTTCTTCTCGGTGACACCATATTCCTTCAGCACTGCCTTGCCGTCAACGAGCTTACCGGTCGCTATCGAGACGTTATACGCAATACAATTATAAGAATCTCCGTCGCCGTTCTCATACCACACGCAAATGGACACGATGTCCTTGCCGACGTAATAGGAATAATCACTCCAACAATACCCGTTGTTGAGCTTCTTCATAGCCTTCTTGATCTTGTCGTTCACCGACTTCGTGCTCACTGTCGAAATGGAGATCTTCGGGTACTTAAAGACAAGCTTCTGCCCGTCGCGCTTGAACTTCTTCTTAAACGCATCGCTCACCTTAATGACCGGCTTCTCCGCAGCTTTCGAAGACTCGGTCTCTGACGCCTCAGTCGCCGTGGGGACTTCTTCCGGAGGCATCGTCGTCGTGGCAAATGTCGCGTCAGTCGCATCCGTTACTTCCGTCTCGCTCTCAGAACTCTCACTCTCAGTAGTCTCGGGCTTTAACGCCCCCGTTTCTTCCGGCAAAGTCTCACTCTGACCTGCAGCGGCGCTCTCTTCAACTGTAGCCTCTGATGCACCGCTCGTTCCGGGCGTATTAGCACCCGAGCTGCACGCACACATTGAACCTGCCATTGCGGCGATAAGTGATAAAGCTGTTAATTTCTCAAATGTCTTCATAAGCATGCTCCCTCGTAACAAACTGTCAGTTTTTTGTAATTATACCACTTCATGTGAGTATTACATTGTCCTTGGCAGACTAATGAAGGAGAATCTCATTGCAGATGCCAACCGGCCGAATACAAGTGGGCAAGGATTACACCGCATTCCACTTTTCCCAAACATTTTCAGCTAAGATTTCCACTCTTTCCATAAAATGCTCAGTGAATCTGCCATTTTTCCATATTAGTTACATTCACGTAAGACAACAGGACAAAGCAGGTGGTAAACAATTTCAATAACATTCGAACTCAAACGAATAAACTACTTCCTGCATTTATTACGACATTTATTACGACATTTATTACGACATCATCTCACTCAATGATCCTGTAGTATCCATTACGGTTTGCTCCTACAAACTCAATCCTCTTCTCATCCTTGAGCTTCTTCAACACTCTCTGCACCTGACGCCCGGATAACCCCAACCGCTCTGCCATCTTTGCTGCAGACAGTTTTCCGTTCTCCCTTATCAGGTCCAAAACCTTATCTTCTGTTGTCATCTCCGCTTCGAAAGAACTGCCGCCGGCTAATTCCCTCAGGAGATCCCTTATCAACCCAAGCATAAACTCGACAAATATGGTCGACTCTCCTGCGTTATTCGAAGCATTCAAAGCATTATAATAGCCCTCCTGGCGTTCGTGAATGATCGATTCAATAGGAATCCAAAGGAAGAACTCCTGCCACTTAGCCAAGATCAAAGTGTGCCACAGCCTTCCGGTCCTGCCATTGCCGTCAGCAAACGGATGAATGAACTCAAACTCATAGTGAAAGATGCAACTCTTAACCAGCGGATGCAGCTTTGATCGTTTCAGCCAATCAAACAGCTGTCCAACCAGATCAGGAACATATTTAGCTGGAGTACCGGCATGTATCAGTTGATCGCCGGCATAAACGCCTACTCCCTTGCTCCTGAATACTCCGGCTTCTTTTACTAATCCTGCCATCATGATCTTGTGCGCCTTAAGCAGATCCTTCACAGAATAAGGATCCATCTTAGTCATGATCTCATACGCTTCATATGCATTCTTTACCTCACGGATATCTTGCGGAGGTCCCAGAACTCTCTTGCCGTCTATAACATCACTAACCTGATCAAGCGATAAAGAATTCTGCTCGATCGCCAACGAAGAATGGATCGATCTGACACGATTCTCCCTACGCAGCTTCGGGTTCTTCGACAGCTGCTCAGACACAGTCATAGCGCCCGTGAGCTCAGCAATCTCGATCACAAGATTGGTTATCTCATCAGTCATCGCGAAAGGCGGGGTATATGGATTAGGCATTGAGGTAAGCTCCTTTGTAAAAACTATGCTATTTCAATCAATTAGTGGCTTTTCCACTATTCTTGTCCAATGCCATCATCCTTTGAATAATGAATTGGACTTTTTGATCACTAAGAACTAGACTAAAAACGTCTTTAAAATCTGTTTCGTTCTCAATAATTATCTCGCATGTCTGATCATCTGTATTGTCTGAAGAAAAATTACGCCGTTTTATAGAGTTATATATGTCATAATCAATTTTAATTGTGAGAGGATAAACTGGCATAAATTTCAATTCAAAAATACGGAATCTGTAGGTGCTATTCTGTAATTCGTAGCCATAAAGTTTAGACTTATAAAGAGAGTTTGCATCTTCAAGATTATTTGGACTCGTTCCATCAACTACCCCACTATTAAAACTGGTAGCAGATTCTACTATGCCAGCTATCATATCCGATACACTCCTTATAACGCCAAATCTAGCTACTATTTTCCCATCCGTCTTTTCCTTTAACTCTCTAGACGCTTCGCTTATTATTCTCTTTATCCCGTCAGTACTAGGTATATTTTCTACAGTGTCTAAAAACCAAAAACTCATAATCGTTATCCTCCTTTTTCCTTAACACTTACAATCAATGGAAGATGATCACTTATTCTATGCAATGGTCCAGCTGTATTAACTAAATCTTCCGAGCCAATCTTCCTTATATAGCGAAAATTCATTACTGAATCAACCAGCGAACGGCTAAATAGAGCTTGATCAAGGCAATACCAAACTGGTGAAGAAGAATGGTTGGTTGAATAATACGATCCATAGTTCATTTCTGTTTCAGAAATAAAGTCTAAAACCGGATTATAGAATCGCCTATATCGCCGTTCATTATATAATCTGGTTTCAGATTTTCTTATAACATCTTTAAACAACACAGCATTAAAAGCATTGAATTGAAGTAATTCTTCATCATATGGATTGGCATTAAAGTCTCCAATAATAATGCTTTCTTTACATTTGTTCTTGTCCTCTTGTGTACTAATATCATTAACTAATCTTCCAATAGTAGCTATCCTGGCTGAAGAATCATAATTTCTCCTATCTTGCAAATGAACCGCAGATATTATAAAACGAGACTCTTTAGTATCAATTTCATAAATAACATATCTAGATTCCTCTTGAAACACAGTATATTTGTATTCCGAGCGAATTATTGTTCGAATTCTTTTACAACCGCCATATTCATATACCATTTTCAGCGTATTATTACATTCACTAATCAATCTGATAAAATCTGTTTTATCATGTTCCGCAAATATGGCAATATCTACGCTGTGCTCTTGCATCAGTTTTTTTATTCTTGAAGAATTCTCATTATTACCAAGATTCCAAAACAAAATATTCACTAATCACCAGTCCCAAAAATACTCGTTATACACACGTTGCACATATTTTTTCGATTCAATATTCACTTTTACTCTCCACAATGTGGGTAATAACCGTCCTATTATTATCAATCTGCCTCTAAAAGCTTCGCTTCCAGAACGTCTTTCTGCATAATCAATTCATCAATCAATTCTTTATTCGATGCCATTTCAAATGGAACTGAACTTACCGACAAGCGCACAGCAGTTACCTGAGCCACTTCAGAGTCACTTAACCGCAACTTCAAAATAGTATCAATCACTTCACTGCGATCAACAAAACCTGTTACTCTATATCGGTTGATCAGTTCTTCTCGTTTCTTAATATCTTTCAATATTTGTACTCTATCCACCAATGACTCATCCATGACACTAATCTGCTCCAGCAATTATTTATAACAAAACACAAAATACAACTAGATATGGCTTTATGCCTTGTCTATTTTTATGTCTCCCCCTTTCCGAATTTGCGAAAGATATTGTACTCCTAACGAATCTCTCAAGTATAGTATTATTTTACTGTAAACTTGTCTTTACCTTATACTTTTTTCGTAGTGTTTTTAAGGTCCAATCATTACGTTCAACCAATTCATCATTCTGCAATCTTCCAAGCACAATACCTGGGTCTCTATCAATCTGCAATGCAAACGACTTAATATCTTGGAGACTAAATTTACCACGAGAAATAAAATCATTGTATTCCTTTAGCGGTATTAGATTGTTTTCGGCGAACAGATCAGCATCTGACTCCTTTTCTCCTTTTTCCTTGTCGAAAGATATTCCATAATCGCCATTAATGATATGCCCTATCTCATGAAACAAAGAAAACCAAAAAGAATCTGCATATAAATTTCTATCGTTAACCATCAGCATAATGTTTTTCCCAAGCTTCTTTGTAGCACCGTTTATGTTTGATCCAGGTATGTTGGGCAAAATCACAAAAATAACGCCTGCTTCGTTAAAAGCATTCTTAACAAGTGGATAAAAACCTTGATGATTCTTTGTCAACGTTAAAGCATAATTAATAGCACTCTCAAATGAATTCTTGTTATATGGAGGGGCATCAGTCTTCAAAGCAATATTAGTCGCTATCTGCACCATAGCATTAGCCTTTACAATGCTTGCATCTGAAAGTGTATGGGATGAGCTGCGGAAGCTTACAGACATATCCTTCTTTGTTAATACAGTTAGCGTAGAAACATTAAGAAACAACCTAAGAGCTTTTATTTGTTCATTGACTTGTCTAAGTAAATCCGGCAAACCAAAATTATCTCTAAAATACTTATAGTTAAACAGATTAAAAACTTTCTTCTCTGCTTCAAGTTCCTCATCAGATTTGAATCTTGCCACTAAAGAATCATATGCGCTTTGCAGATTCAGCCAATATTCGACACTTGTGCCAATCATTCTCGATAATTTCATAGCTATATCTATCGATAAGTTTTGCTCACCACGTATGAGCAAACTCAGGTTCTTTGGGGTAGTATCTAACCTCTTTGCAAAATCTTCCTGAGTAAGTCCGCTCTCTTCAACAAGCTCTTTTATGTAATACCCCGGATGAAAGGCTATTGCATCTTTATAAATGATATAACTCTTATCCATAATGCTTACTCACTTCCTTAATTTCAACAATTCTAACTTTCTTTGCAATAATATCTATATTACATGGAACAAAAGGTTTCTTAGTCTCATCAAGAGGTTCAAGAATGATCCTCCATTGTTCCTTTCTAGACTTAACATCGATAGCAAAGTAGCCCTTTAGTCGTTTCCTTCCTATATTTTCCAAATTATGGAAATGAAAGTTCGGCATGACTCTGATATCATGAATCGTATCAGCCTGTCTCAAAGAATTAACACGTGACAACAAGCTCATCGCCAAAACTTCGTTACCACCAAAAAACTCTCTTGCTGCATTTAAATCAACGCATATCTCCTCTGTATCTTGATTTGAAAATAACAGTTCCAAACTAATCCCCCTCCCGCCAAATTACCCGTCGGGTAATCTCATTATACTTGTAGAACAACATAAGTCAATACTGAATCTTATTCCTCACATACAGTTAATCAACTTTTTTCACTATCCACACATGATCACGGATTCTTTCAAACACAAATACCATGCATTCCTTTCCATATTATTCTTTTTAGTCTTTTGTCAAATTCAGCGAATGTGATTTCTTGCGGAACATCAATTGTGATAATCTCTCCTCTTAACTTGAGAAGTGGTTCAATAGTTTGCGGAGGGTTAACACCGCTTCCTTCATAGTGGTCAGCTATGTAACTACACACCTGTTCTTCAGCAAAAGCTAACAGATCTATCCTAACGCTAATTCTAACACGCATATTTAATACACCTCACTAATCAATTAAACCGAGATATTTTTGAAAAGAATGGTTACCATAATATAATGGTAACCATCCAACACTCAATGTTCCCTATCCCTAGGCGGGCAAGGATCATTACCGTAGCTGTCCTTGGAACGGATTCGTCCGTTGCGGCCTTTAATGATAACTTCACTACGCTGATTTTTGGCAATTGATTTTGCCAGGCAAACAGCATCACTCTGCTTTTTAAAAAGTTTGGTATCCTTCGAATTACCTTCACCACGAACAGCCCACATCCCGTCAGGACGTGGTAAAATCCACTGATTTTTCATAAAAAACTCCTTTCTCAGAAGCAACTAGCACTTGTAAAGAAGGAGCAAACATTATAATATATGTTTGCATGTGACGTCATGCTAGTCACCATCTGGTGATTTTTGAGGCATCTTGGCAGAGATGCCTCTTTGATTCTATCATTCTTGTCTCACCTTGTAAACATATGTTTTTGTGTGTCCGATTAATCTCTCCCAGAGATTTCTTTATTGGTTTCCACTCTCCCTCAACTCCCTCCCCCACCTCCCACAATCAATGCTATAATATCCCTGTCGCCAACTGCGACACACCAACACCGCAAGGAGTCCACATGGATCAAACCGCCAGCGTCCTGCTCGACCTGATCAAATCCTCACTCTGGGGCACGCCCCTCCCCGACTACGACTCGCTCTACGACGAGCCGGTGGATTGGGACGCCGTCTTCGAGGAGGCCAAGATCCAAACGGTCGCCGGCATCGCTGCTCCCGCGGTTCCCGACTCCGCGCCGGAAGAGCTCAAAGCGAAATGGAAAAACTATTCCTACATGATCCTGGCCAACTACCACAAGGTCCTCGCGGCTCAGGACCAGCTGTTAGCCCTCTTAAAGGAGCACAACATCCCCGTCGCCATCCTCAAAGGCGCCGCAGCCGCCATCTATTACCCCAATCCATCCCAGCGAAATATGGGTGATATAGATTTCCTCGTTCCGCAGGGATTATGTGACTACAGAGATCGATTATTATCGATATAGACCTACACTATCTTATTACACAAATCACTATTCTGATACTCAACTTTTATATTCCACTTGCTTGCATACTTATCTACGCCAAGCTTTAGACATTCTTTCAATTCTTCAGACATCCAAGGATCAAATCGAACTTCAATATGATCTAATTGACTAGTATCAAAAGGAACTAGAATACTCTTTGTATCTATGTCATTATCTTCATTTCCAAACAGGTATGCAACCAGCCTGGTTTCCTTTTCATAACTCCACATCGTTGATTTATACATTGCGAACAAATCCGGCATGACTTCTAGTTCATCTTCTCTCTCGGTGGCATGGAAATTATGAATAAGGGGATTCTCAACATACGAGACATCATTAATTGCCAAATACATACCGCTCTTAACTTGTCCCTTATCACAGCAAATCCATTCTATTTTGTCTTTATCATCATCTTGTATGGATCTGTTTGGATCAACAAAGTGATCATTGATTTTTCCTTCTTTATAGAAGAAACCGATACGTACACCCTTGCCTCTTTGTGTATATATCTTCCACAAAGGAATCGATTCTATGCTCTCCTTACAGAAGCATGCAATAAAGATCCGCCTATACAAATCATATTGAACTAAAGGATCTTTTTCCAATGGGTCATTAACTCTATCAATTCTTGAGAATTTAAACATAGCCGTAGATAGAATTATCAACAATGACTCAATGTCAGTATAATGATAGAATTCTTTCCTCGTCTCACTAGGCAAATAGCCCCTGACACACGGAATCTTGCCAGTAATCATATCTTTGAGTTCAGTTAAGGGAATGTACCTTCCTCCAAAGAAATAATGCTTCTTATTCATACGCTAACCACCTATCACACTGTGAAAAATCATACAAAACTGATTAACCTCTTTTCTCACCTTTGTTGTCAAGACCATACTTCGAAGCGACAGGATCGGGCCAGCGAGATTCAGTGGCTTTGTCATTGTTATTTGAATTCTTCGGTTCGTTTGATTGATTATGTTTTCTATTCTTGTCATCATTCATTTTCTTATCCTCCAATAGTAATAATCAAGGCGATAGTACAGACTATAAGCACTATGAATCCTATCAAACCTAATCTGATTCCGTTTGAAACAGAATCTGCTTTTTCATCGTTTATTGTTTTGTTATGGGCAACTATTTCTTTGTAGCTTTTGCAAAGATTCTTCTGAATATACTCAATAGACTCCTTTTGGTACTCTTCATTGACACAGTCTAAATTAATACTTCTAAAATCAGCTACCTTATATGCTTTATACAAATATGCAAATGAACAAATCAAGCAAATAAAAGATGCAATCAATCCATTTATAAAAAAAGAAACCAAATGAATATTTATGACGGTTCCGTCATTCAAAATATTCACAAAACTGCTGAAGGGGATTATAGGAATACTAATCGTAACGACAGCAACAATTACTGTAATAAAAAAACTAGCTTTGTTGTCAAGCGTTGTTGTGCGCTCTCGCTCTTTTGCATACTCATCCCTAGCTGTATCAACCAATATACTTAATGTGGCATTACTGCATTTCTTTTTCATTATTCTCTCCTATTCTTACATTCACACCTTTTTATGCATTCAGTATACAACATTTGATGTACCATTATTGGGACTGTTCGATATTATTGCCAGTCGTTGAATAATTAATATACAAAAGAGAATTACACAATCAAATACCACAAGAATTATTCAAACCAGTCGTTACAATCCTGATCATTTGAATTGCTTATTGCAGTATATTTTCTCTTGCCATAGATTTTTCTACTTATCACATCCAACTCGTCTTCCAACCCGTACACACAATAAGGTTTATAAACACCATCAACTTCTTTATACAAGAGTCTATTCATAGAAAGCAATTTCATCAGAGCGATGGCTTCATTTCCTCCATCTGACAGCATTGATTCAAAATCTGATTTTGCAGCTATTGCATCTCTATGCAAACGTTTTATACGGTTGTAAACCTTATAATATACATTGGATCTTATTGTTTTGTTAGCAAATATGAAGTCAAGCTCACCATACGAATCATCCAAACATCTTAGATTCCTATCTGCGAAAGCTACGTATTGTTTTGCACACTTTCTCAATTGCTTCCTATAGTCTGATAATGCATCATCGTACATTATCATTGATCCATATGCACTATTTGAATAGCCAAAATCGTGTTTATTCTCTCTCATCCAACTTATCAGATTCTCTCTTGCTTCTTGTGACAACACTATCGACACATTAGATAGTTCTTCATTCAGTGCATTAATAACTAAATCTTCTGGCTCTCGAAGGTCAAAACAGTCTATCTTTGAAATCTGAATACATATCTCAAATACTTCATTCCAGAACCGTTCCATAGCTCGCCTTCTCTCTACCAAATATCCAACAATAGCCATGATTCCGCCTACAAGAGAAGAACCAAAGCAGGCAAGAGAAATGTCATATACCAACTCGTGGCTATGCATTATCAAACATAAGGCTAGTAACAGCACAGCAACACTTATCGTAATATAAAAAGTATATTTGTGAATGCGCATTTCCTTCTCCTTAATCAAATGAAACAACTCTATGTTACACAATCTCCAATTTGATTATCTCACACTCCATCCTTGCGGTCAAACATACGTTCGGAGAACACAAAGAAACTCCACCAACAAAAAACCACGCCTTTCCCTCTCAGCGTGGCCCCCTCAAATCAACTATAACAACAAAAATCTCCGGGATCTAACACCCAACAATCCTAATCCCCGTTCTTCTCCTCCCTCCACCTCCTGCAACAATTCCTGTACATCTCCTTCATATATACCTCAGGCTCCGGCATCGGATGCTTCTTCCTGGGCGGCGTGTCCGCCTCCTCCAACTCAAACTTCTCCACGATCTTCTTCCAGTCATCCGGCCACTCTTCCTTGAACCTCTCCACGAAAAGCTCCTCGCTGACATCGGAACCGAGGGAAGCGAGCTGGGCGAAAAACATTATCAGTTTTTCCGACATGAATTAGAGTTTTGTTTTTATAAACGAATCTAACGTCCCTTGCCATTCATTCCAAATCTCAACTGCGTTAACGATTTCACTTTTGTATAGAGAATACTCAATCCCAAGAAGAGATAGAACAACTATCCTGTACAAAAAATACAACTTGACTAAATACAGTGCTGATTCCTCTCCTGATAAGTATTTTTCATCTTTCATTTTTCTCTTGATATGCATAATCCGTTTTCTTGTATTTACTAATACACTCAAGAACCCTTGATGATTTGCAGAGTACTCTGAACCGAAAATATCATTTCCATATTTACAGATAACTGCATCTAAGCACTCTCTTAAGAATGGTCGCTTGTTATCATGTTCAAGGTTTGGGAAGAATGTATTGTATTCGCTAATCAACTCTGATAACGGTTCGAATAACTCAATCATAAAAGCACAACGAACATCTTTTGTAATGCCGGTATCTGCAACTATATATGTAAACATAGGATGCACAATATCAAGTTCATCTCTTATTGAAAACCATTTGTCAACAAGTTCATTATCAAATACTTTTGAATAATCAATTAAACGGTTACACCGATAATTAAAACAATCCGAGGATTCACGAGAGTATAATCGTCTTGAAATGAGACTCTTGGATATTGTATTGCACTCTGTATCAGTACAATCCGCTTCAATTATTCTAACATCTGTAATTGGATAGAATCGTCCATCCATAATCATTAATAGGTCTTCTACGCCAAGAAAGACATCCCAGATTTGATCAATCTTTACCAAATCTGATGCTTCAATGCTATACACTCTCTTTAATTGCTGATCGATAGTCACTCTGTATTCTATTGATTCAACCAAAACAGAGAACTCAGTATTCTTTGGTCCAGCAAAACAACCTTTGAATGATTGTGTTATTTCAAGAGATTTGCAACAATATTCTAATAAATCACACATAAGAGTCTCCATTTCACTAAACAACTATTGCATAGTATTCATTCTCTCACTTGCCATATTTAATGCATCGATAATAATGCGGCATTCTTTGTTTATTCCATTATCAGAATAGCCTGGATAGTTTTCATTCAAAAACGGCTGATTACAGAACGATTTACAAGCCTCTAAATACTTTTGCTCCGGCCATATATAGAATTCCGCGAGAAAGGGCGTCAATGGTTTATCCTCTGCAGCTTTGTACTGATGATTCTGGGTACCTAAATAATCTCTAATTCTGCTTTGAATCCACATGTATGTGTATGTTTCCTCTGAAGAGCCATATTCTAAATTACTCCAAGATGTCTTCTTTATTTTATCTATTTTCACTTGGGCTCTCTTTTCAGCATCTAGAGAAACAACAACATTATCACAAAACCAATTAAGAATATAAGTATCCAAGGGCATGTGGCAGAAATCAAAGTGTCCTTTATTTTCAGTTTCATCACATAAGCAATATAAATATTTGAAAGACATATTTACAATTTTCTGTGCCTTTCCATATTTAATGCTTATATTCGCATCTCTGCAATCATTAATGAAACTATTACATGTGTTATTGTGCCAGGAGTCAAAAACTTCATGACTAGTTGCTGCTTCCCCATTAAAATATTTTAATAAAGCTGTGGAAAGATTGTTTAGAGCTCCACTAACAACCTCTTTACTTATGCCTCTGATTGTTCTTGGGGTCATATCAGCGTAGGCATGATTTGATACAACAGCTTGGAAGTAATCGTCTTGAGCAATTAATTGCTGTCTTTTGCTTTCATTAAAATCTGTAAACGCACTAACTAAACTGGAATGATCACTAGGTCTCATATTTTCCCTCCTTAATACACATTCTGTATATCCTCTCTCTCCACTCTACCACCCACCTATGAACAAACCATTATCCCAGCAAAAACAATCAATTAATCTTTGCTAATCACACAACCCACCTACCACCCACCTCCCCTCTCCCTACCATTCCCCCACCTAATCTGTTATACTCATACCGCAACAAATACCATCGAGGTACCACCACTCAAATGGATCAGACATCACAAGTCCTTCTAGACTTAATTAAGAAATCCCTCTGGGGAACAGAACTACCGGACTACGACTCCATCTATGATGAGCCGGTGGATTGGGATGCGGTGTTTGAGGAAGCAAAACTCCAAACTGTTGCAGGCATTGTTGCACCGGTTGTTCCTGATACAGCGCCGGAAGAGATTAAAGCGAAATGGAAAAACTATTCCTATAGGATTCTTGCAAACTACCATAAAGTGCTATCTGCTCAGGATCAATTGTTAGCACTCTTAAAGGATAATAACATCCCGGTAGTTATCCTTAAAGGCGCGGCTGCGGCTGTATATTACCCTGATCCGTCAAGGCGAAATATGGGTGATATTGATTTTCTTGTGCCGCAGAATCTATTTGATTCAACAGAAGAGTTGCTCAGTAATAATGGATATGAATTGTTTCAGGATTTTTCTATTAGTAAACGTCATTTAGGCTTTCAGAAAGATGGTATTCACTTTGAGCTCCACCATCATTTCAGCCATGATGATGCACCTGATATTGAACACTATCTTATTGAAGGGTTTAATCAGGTTGAGACACAAGAGATAGATGGACATGTATTCACTATGCTACCACCACTTGCAAATGGTTTGGTCCTTTTGGATCATATGCGTAGTCACCTTAAATCTGGTCTTGGATTAAGACAAGTTGTAGATTGGATAACATATGTTAATGAAGTTATAAATGATTCGTTTTGGGAGACTCAGTTTTCAAATTCAACAAAAGAAACTGGTCTTCAAAAACTAGCAATAACAACAACTAAAATGTGTGTTCTCTATTTAGGATTTGAGAGGCGTATTACTTGGTGCGAAAAGGCGGACGACAAGATCTGTGCAGAGTTAATTAATAATCTGTTTTCTTACGGCAATTTTGGAATCAAAAAGGGAGTAGGTAACAGTATTGAAACTGTGCGCACTTCGATGAGACATGAGGGAGTCTTCCACCGTCTTCAAGAATCGGGAAAACATAATTGGAAGGCTTACCATAAACACCACTTTTTAAAGCCTTTCTGTTGGATTTATCAATCTTTCAGATATATAAAACAAGGCATTGCGACAAAGCACAATGCAAAGCAATTTAGATCAAGTTTTGATGAGGCAAAGAAAAGAGAAGACTTATTGAGGCAACTAGATATCTAACCTTGGTACAAACGCATTGTTAGAATCACAGGAAGCTAACAGCACGCTTAAGATTGTCAACGCATTAGTGTCAAGGTCTATAGCTGAGATTATCGTTCAACATTAATATCCGAAATAACTGTTTTTAGCATTATACCTTTTCGAATCTTTTTCCCCAAGAGGTTAACATTTGTAATCATAGCTTCATACTCCCTGGAGTTTGGCTTCGGAATACTATCTAATTCTCTCAAAGATTTTATAGCTACTCCTATACCTCTCTCCAAAACATATGAAGCAATTGCAGATTCTTTCCATACAATAACAGGCATCCCGGCAGCTATGTATAATGAGCATTTAAAAGGTGAATTATATTTTAGATATTCTCCATAATTCCCGTTACATGTATCCATTGATGTTCCATCCCAAATCAACCCATAATCGCCCTCTATTTCCTCAACTAATTCTTCTGGATTCAAACTTCCTTTATACAGAATGTTATGAGAACTCACTCCGTTAAACTCGTTTCCATATAAATATATCTGGGTGTTTTTAAGGTTTATTTCTCCATAAAGATATCCACACTTTTCGCGTGATAATGCACCAGCATATGTTACGATTATTTTATCTCCACTTTTTTTCCTGCCAACCCTTCTACTAGTAAGACTTAAATAATCAAAAATCCCAAGAGTATATATGCTAGTTTTCACCCCTGAAGCAACAAGTGCATTTCGCATTGCATCGTTATGAGCGATAACGGCATCTGCTTGATTACACACATCAACTTCAAAGTGTTTCATGTCAATATTACCAGTAAGTGGATATCCTAATCCCCTCAGAAAGCACACATCATGTAATAGTATTATTAGCTTGCAGTTCTTATGATCTTTGAGTTTATTGAATGAGTGTATTGTATGTTTAATCACCCATGGATGGTGAGGATATTGCAGTATAACCCAATCTCCATCAGACAAAGTTTTATTCATCTTTTTTATTCCACAAAGTGCATCAAGAATTCTGAATATTTTCCAATGTTTTTGATTGTGCCACACTACAGAATCAAAACCGATCTCATTGCAAATTTGTGTGACATCTTTCTTAACTTTATGCCAAGAACTATTATCCTGTGTGTTAACTACATCAATCAGAACACAATTAGCCATTTTCTTTACATAGTAACTATCACATTTTCAACTATACTTACATCAATAATTAAGAATCGAAAAACTAATCGCTATCACCGTTCGTTTTTTGCAATATATTCTTTCTAATCTGAGTGCTACTTGTACTTTGAGTATATGGGAAAAAAACTATCTCGACATTTTTATCTTTAAAAAACTCTGTATAACGATTAAACCTTTCTGTACCTTTATAATCTGATCCAACAAATAGATAATCATAGTGCCATAGATTCCATGCATCAGAATCTTCTCGACACGAATCAACAACTTTATCAACATATTTACATGCTGCCACTATTTCTTTGCGTTCTTCGAGTGGAATGAAGGTCTCTTTTCCCTTCCATGCTCCACTATCATGCACCCCTACAATTAGGAAATCACATTTTTCCTTCGCTCTACGCAAAAGATTAAGATGCCCAATATGGAACAAATCGAATGTCCCTGATAAATAGCCTATTTTTACTTTTCTACTATTATCAAGTCTCCCAGAATCTTTCTTATAGTTATAACTGTACAAACCGTATTCGTGGGGATCATCATGATAACGATTAATCACTGACTTAAACACTTCATTATACTGAGGTATATACAGTTCTTTAGACGATAGTAAATTCTCAATAATCTCATTTGCAAAATTTTCCAGTAAATCCAGTTGATTCTGTTTACCATAGAATCGTGACCCCTTAAAAGAAGCCGGTGAAACATTCAAAATTCTGTTATTCGTTCCAAACACTTCAAGTTCAATGTTAACACTCTCGATAAAACGACATATTGCAGCCTTCGAAGAAGAGTATACTGCTGCTGAAGGAGATGATAAGAATCCTGCTATGGAACCCATCACTCCACAGTAAAAAGGTTCATTGCACTTTATACGTTCATAAAACAATCGTAAAACCTGAATTGTAGATGTCGAATTAACTGTCATCATATTATTAATTTCAGCAATATGAAAGAATTCAAAGTCAGCTACACGACCAAATCCTGCCGTAATCATTAACATTTTTATTTCAGGATTATCTGCAAAAGTCTTTATCAAATCTTCATCCAAATAACGCAAATCGCAATAGTGATATGTATATTTATTGGATAACAGTACATCCTCTGCAGGGGCATCTTTATCCAGAATATCAACATAGTATCCTTCTTTAATTAACTGCTTAGCGATTGCAAGTCCAATTCCATTAGCCCCACCGATTATTAGCGCTCTCATTTGATACTCCTTTTTCTATTAATAAACGCTACTACAAAAACAAACGTTTATAAACTTACCTTATTATTGAAACTAATATTCTATCAAATTTTTGAAGCATACCATAATTGATCTTTTTCTGACATATTAAGTGGCATACCATCAAGTGTATATCCTTCTGCAGAGGCAGAACCTTTATACTCACCTTCAACTCTAGGCCATTTAATCCCGATACCAGGATCATTCCAAGGTACCCCCCCCTCATCATTGGGGTGGTAGAAATCATCGCATTTATAACAAAATTCGGCTGTATCAGATAAAACTAAAAAACCATGAGCAAATCCCTTAGGGATTAAGAATTGCTTTTTATTGTCCTCTGTAAGTTCAATACCATACCACTTTCCATATGTAGCAGAACCTTCTCGTCTATCAACAGCAACATCAAATACTGATCCTTTAATAACTCTTACAAGCTTTGTCTGAGGATAGTTAATCTGATAATGCAATCCTCTTAACACTCCCTTGGAAGAACAACTCTGATTGTCTTGAACAAACACATAATTCAAGCCTGCCTCTTCCATATCGCGCTGACTGTATGTTTCCATAAAATAGCCACGTGAATCACCGTGAACTGCAGGTGTAATAACACAAAGACCTTCTATTCCACCAACATTCTTCTCAACTGTAATCTGACCCATTAGAGTTCAGCCTCCTTCAAGTATCTACTAACTGCATCCTGCCATGTTGGCAGAGGTGCAAAACCACATTCAACTAACTTACTCTTATCCAAACGGGAATTAACAGGTCTTGCGGCCTTACTTAATCCATATTCAGCTGTAGTTACTGGAATAACATTTGTTGTTAATCCATACTGTTTATAAAATTCTACACAGAAATCGTACCAGGAGATATAACCACCTTCATTGGTTGCATGGTAATAACCATACTTATTTGTAAGAACCATATCTACAAGTAGTCTTGCAAGATCAAATGTATATGTAGGAGTTCCGATCTGATCATTAACTACACGAACAGTATCATGTGTCTTGCCAACGTTTATCATCGTCTTGATGAAGTTCTTACCGTTCAATCCAAATACCCAAGCGATTCGAACAATAAAGAACTTCTCAAGGATTGAAGAAACCGCAAGCTCACCATCGAGTTTGCTCTGACCATATACATTAAGAGGCGCATAACACTTATCATCTGGCTCCCAAGGTCTGTCTCCTTGTCCATCAAAAACATAGTCTGTTGATATGTATATCATCTTTGCATCCACTTGCTTTACAGCTTCTGCGATATGCTGAGTCCCAAGGTGATTGATCGCATCAACCTTATCTTTATTCTCATCATCTTCTGCAGCATCAACGGCTGTCCATGCCGCACAATGAATGACTGCATCAGGCTGAACAGAATTAATGACATTCAATACAGATTCTTTGTTTGTAATATCGAGCTGAACATACGGTAAAGACGAGGCAACGGGTTCATCCTGAATATCAGAACCAACACACTCTATTCCCCGCTTTGCCAGTTCATTCATTGCATCATGACCAAGCTGGCCATTAACACCGGTAACGAATACTTTCATCACTTATCTCCATACATCTTCTGGTAATAATTCTGATATTCACCACTTATGATCTCTTCCCACCATTCTCTATTGTTAAGGTACCAATCAATGGTCATATCAATACCATCAGCAAACTTGGTCTCAGGAAGCCATCCGAGTTCATTATGGATCTTGGAAGGATCGATAGCATAGCGCATATCATGACCCTTACGATCAGTTACAAAAGTAATAAGGCTCTCCGGCTTACCAAGCTTCTGACAAATGAGCTTCACAATATCGATATTGCGCATCTCATTATGTCCACCTACATTGTAGATCTCACCTACTTTACCCTTATGAATAATAAGATCAATAGCCTTGCAATGATCTTCAACATAAAGCCAGTCACGGACATTAAGACCTTCACCATATACAGGCAACGGTTTGTCATTGAGTGCGTTTGCAATCATCAAAGGGATCAACTTCTCCGGGAAGTGATAAGGCCCATAGTTATTTGAGCATCTGCTGATCGTTACAGGAAGCCCAAAGGTTCTATGATATGCAAGCACCAAAAGATCCGCACCGGCCTTGGATGAACTGTAAGGAGATGATGTGTGAATGGGGGTTTCTTCCGTGAAGAACAGATCAGGTCTATCAAGAGGAAGATCACCATATACTTCATCAGTTGATACCTGATGGTATCTCTTTATGCCATATTTCCTGCAAGCATCCATCAATACACTTGTGCCGATCACATTTGTCTGCAGGAAGATTGAAGGATCTTCAATTGAACGATCCACATGACTCTCTGCTGCAAAGTTTACAACAATATCAGGGTGTTCTTCTTCGAAGAGTTTATATACTCCCTCTCGATCACAAATATCGAGCTTAACAAACCTGAAATTGGGATTATCCATTACTCCCTTAAGAGTGCTTAAGTTGCCTGCATATGTAAGTTTATCCAGACAGATTATTCTATAGTCTGGATACTTCTTAAGCATATGAAAAACGAAATTTGAACCAATGAATCCGGCTCCACCGGTTACTATTATGTTCATATTAATACCTTACCTTTCCTTGTGCTACTGATTTAAGATGAGCTCCATACGGACTCTTGCCATACTTCTCCGCCGATTCTAAAAGCTGATCTTTATTAATCCATTTCTGATAGTAAGCAATCTCTTCTGGAGCAGAAATTGCAATACCTTGTCTGCTCTCAATCATCCTTACAAACTCAGCTGCATCAAGAAGACTCTCCATAGTACCTGTATCTAACCATGCAAAACCTCTGCTTAAATGCTGAACATCAAGTTTGTTTTCCTTAAGATACATCTCATTGAGCGTGGTTATCTCAAGTTCACCTCGCGCTGAAGGTTCAATCAAGTTTGCTTTAGCACTTACACCAGAAGGATAGAAATACAGACCCGTGACAGCATAATTACTCTTGGGTTCTTTAGGTTTTTCTTCTATGCTTATTACTTTACCTTCAGCATCGAACTCAACTACACCAAATCTTTCCGGATCAGGAACATAATAACCAAAAACTGTTGCCCTACCATTTGCTTCTGCATCTTCTACAGCGTTTGCAAGAAGCTTTCTGAAACCACTACCATAGAAGATATTATCTCCCAACACCATTGCACAAGCATCTTCACCTATGAACTCCTCTCCAAGGATAAAAGCTTGAGCCAAGCCATCCGGAGAAGGCTGAACCTTATATGAGAGATTAATTCCAAACTGAGATCCATTTCCTAGAAGATCTTCAAATCTAGGAGTATCATCAGGGGTACTGATTATCAATATATCCCTAATTCCAGCAAGCATAAGTGTTGAAAGCGGGTAATATACCATTGGCTTGTTATATACTGGTAAAAGCTGCTTGCTTGTTACCATAGTTAATGGATAGAGTCTTGTTCCGGCACCTCCGGCGAGAATAATACCTTTCATTTATAATCTCCAATCTAAAAACATATAATCAATCTATATTCTATACTACAAATAAAAGTTAAAGCTTAAGATTTTGCTTTTTTCACAACAAACAATAAAGCCTCATTAATATTTTTACGATAAAAAACAAAATTCAATAACAATCCTAACCCGCCTGCAATCACTGCAACTTTAATTGCCAATACTACAAAAGAAACAAAGGAAATTTCATTCATTTCTAGCATACTTGTAGAAACAATTACTGACGCAGCGTATAAAATATCTATTGCAATTTGCTTAACAAAACAATGAAATGGAATCCGTAAAAGTTTTTTTGTATTATAACATGCCATCCAAATTGTCTGATAATACATAGCTACAAGAGTTCCTAATGCAACCCCGATCAACCCCCATTGATATACAGCAATACACGATATCACAAGATTTAGAATTGCAGATAGAATATAACACTTTTGTGTTTGCTTAAAATGGCCACACGCCATAATCATCTTATTATATGGTAATCGCAGACAGTGACCAGCTTGTGCTGCAATAATCAATGCAGCAAAGAGAGGTTGTATATATTCAGCATCTGTTATGTTTCTTGTGTAGTAAGAAATAAAGGGAAGTATTAATACATATGTACAGGAAAAAACGAATATCGTAACAAAATGAATCCACCACTCTATTAAAGCAAATGCCTTTCTTAATCTTTCTGTGTTTTCAGAAGCCCATAGCTTTCCTATAATTGAATCAAATCCAGCTGTAGAAGTGATTACCAATTGCTTGACTCCATTTACGACCAGATTATAAACAGAATAAATAGATACATTTGTCCAAGTAGAAAATACAGTCAAAACAATTGTATCTGTCTCATTCAATACTGTTTGTGAAATATGAACGGCTATTCCATTCCACTTTTGTTTGATAGGTTCTTCTACATAGGAAATCCTTCTGTTTATTTTATAATGACTATTCACATAGTAATTTAGGAACAATGGACCTGCTAGAAATACCAATGAAGAGCCCAATTTTACAATTTGAATTGATTGATTAGTTTTAATTAAAACTACAGAAACGATAGTGTTTAGAATTATAATTACAATTTGTGTGGTGTACTGAATATATCCTCGTTGATCTGCATTTAATAGAAGTCTGTTAATTATTCCAAAATAGTATTGAGCAAAAAAACTAATGCTAATTGAAAGAATTAGTGTAGATGTATATAACCAAGAAAACTCATCATCCTGAAAGAAAGGAAAGATAATAGTTAAAATCACAACATAGATCAAAAGAACCTGAGCAATTCTAACAAAAAACTTGCTTCCCGAAGAAACTATCTCACTTATCCTTATTCTATCATTTTCAAGAAGAGGCTTATATAATGATGATTGTATTACATATCCGATTCCCAATTCCAAAAACGAAATAATAGAAAGGAAACGCGTAATGGATTGTACTAAACCATTGACTTGGGAACCAAATTGCCCAAGAATAAGTCTAGGCAATATAAAACCACAAACAACAGTTACAACTTGAAGAAGAACCGATGATACTGTATTAAATATAAGTCTCTTTTTCATATTGATTCTTGGCTCAAATCATAAAGGAACTTAGGCAATGCTTACTGATTGCTAGTTAATCCGTTAATAATTATCAGAGCCTCCACCATAAGAGTCCTGATTCTTTCAATTCTTCTACGTTGAATATCCCCTTTACATCAACAAGAACTTTTTCGTTATCAGGAGATTTTTTGAACAGTTTCTTAATATCTGAGATGCTTAGATTTCTGAACTCGTTATGGGCAACTGCAACTATAATACAGTCAGCATTATTTATATCATCAATTTTATTCAGAGTAACACCATATTCATGGAGTGCATCTTTTTCATTTGCCCACATATCTACCACATAAGGATTGATATTATACTTATTAAGTTGTTTTATAATATCAGCAACTTTACTATTCCTTGTATCCGGACAGTTTTCCTTAAATGTCAACCCTAAAATAACAACTTTACTCTTTTTGGGGGCTTGTCCTGCTTCAATCATCTTTTTTACTGCAGCATCGGCTACATAGGCCCCCATAGAATCATTTACAATGCGCCCGTTGAGTATGATTTGTGAATGATATCCTAGTTTTTCAGCTTCATATGTAAAATAGTAGGGATCAACTCCAATACAATGTCCACCTACAAGTCCTGGTCTAAATCCTAAAGCATTCCACTTAGTATTCATTCCATCAACGACCTCATTAGTATCAATATCCATTCTATCAAATACCATTGCAAGTTCATTCATAAAAGCAATATTAATGTCGCGTTGACTGTTTTCAACGACTTTAACCGCTTCTGCTGTTCGTAAATTAGACACTGGATATGTCCCTACTTCTACAACTAAATCATAAACATTTTTTATTATTTCTAGAGATTCAGAATCTATTCCAGAAACAATCTTGTGAATATTTTCCAGGCGATGAACCTTGTCTCCAGGGTTAATACGTTCTGGACTGTAACCAACCTTAAAATCCAAACCACACTTAAGCCCACTGTATTTTTCAAGAATAGGAATACAGATGTCTTCTGTACAACCCGGATACACCGTGGATTCATATACTACAATTGATCCGCGCACTAGGTTTCTACCGACAATCTCTGAAGCCCCAATAACGGGAGATAAATCAGGTGTGTGATCTGTATTGACAGGCGTCGGTACAGCAACAATATGAAACTTAGCTTTTTGCAAGTCTTTTTCATCCGAAGTAAAAAAAACAGTAGTATTTTTAATGGCATCATTTCCGACTTCAAGGGTAGGATCTATCCCCGCTTTGTACAATTCTATTTTCTCTTTATTTAGGTCAAAACCAATTACACTTAATCCTTTTTTGGCAAAGGCTACTGCAATTGGCATCCCAACATAACCAAGTCCCACTACAGAAAGATTCTCAGAATGATTCAACAATTTTTCATACAATTCCATTTTTGTTCTCCAATTATTATAATATTTTTGTTAGCATTTGTTTTGCCAAGTGTGTCCATGTATAGTTGCTTTCAATCAGTTTTTTTGAATTGGTAATTAGTCGGCTTGATAAAGATGCATCATTGACTATATTAATTACGGTTGCTGCCCACTTTTCGCAATCAAAACAAGGTTCAATATACCCAGTTTCTCCATTTGTTATGAGAGTGGTAGACCCCCCATTATTGCTTGAGACAACTGGACAACCTAAATACATTGCCTCTAGAAGCACCATTCCAAAAACCTCATTTATCGAAGGGAGCATTAAACATTTTGCAAGAGGGTAAATATATCTCAACTGTTCATTCTCGATTTTTTCAACATGAACTATTCCATTGCGGACTGATTCTGGGAAAGACTCAACAATTTGTTCATAGTAAGTTTTATGTTCCGGATTGTTACGTCTCCTTGTTATACTTTTCCCTACTACGACTAGTTTTATATCGGGAATTGTTAACAGAATTTTCTCATACACTTTACATAGAAATTGAAAATTCTTATTTGGATCCTGACGACCGACAAAGAGCAAACACTTATTATCCGTCATATATTTCATTAGTTCTCTCGTTGTTTCATCGATACTACAATCTATCTTGAACCGATCAATGTCTAATGCAACTCCGATATTCACAACATTTTTAAAGCCTTTTCCTTCTAGATAATTCTTCATCAATAATGATTTGGATAATACAACTTTGGTATTCTTTCTAATTGCGGGTACAAACAATCTGTCGTATAGAAAAGAGGCTGCCTTCGAACGAAACATATTCCAATATGGGCCAGCATATACTGAAACTTTATTAGATCGTTTACTTAAAGAATAAGTCATAATTTGATAGTATTCTTGACATACAATGGCATCATATTGTTCAAGAAAACTCTTGTCTTTCATTTCAGGCATTATTCCCCAATTAAAGACTTTCTTTCCCTTTATTTCAACACACATAGTTCTAGTACAATTGCTTTTATCTTCATAGACAATTGTTTCCGTGCTCGATAAATTGGTATACGTATAAAAATCAAAATCGTAGCCTAATTCGTTAAAAGCTTTGCCCATGCCAAATTGCTGAATATTGTATGTTGAAAAATCCAAACGACTTGGATAGGATCTCAAGAATAAAATCCTCCCCTTACTCATAAATAATCCCCCTTAACTCATTCTTTCAACTCTAGTTCCTTGATTAACGACTCAATTATAGTTTTACAGCTGTTTGGATTCTCATATGTAAGAAACTTTTCTTTCCTATGCATCCTTAACTCATGGAACAATTCTGGTTGTTGAATATTCCTAATAATCTCTTTTATTAAGTCGCTTTCCGTTTCAGGAAATGGTCCACATGTAACATCTTGTTTATCATAATAGAGTCCACGATCTTGATTCTTATAAAATTCATAGTCATATATATAATGAATAATAGGTCTATCTAATAATAAATAATCAAAAAAACAACTCGAATAATCTGTTATCAGCATATCAGAAGCAGCCATTAATTCTTGCGCAGATACATCATTGATTATCAAAACTCTATCATTTTGTTGGTTTGTTGCATTTTCATCAGCAAAATGAGCCTTTTGAATAATATAGACATTATTCGAAACTAACCACTTGGTAAATGAAGGATTATCAATGTTGGTAAAAGAAAATGTTTGTGTTTGAGAATCTCTAAAAGTCGGAAGATATACAATTATCTTAGCCTCTGAACAATTGATTTTTGACTCAATTTTCTTTCTGCATTCAGCACATTTATTCTTATCAAAGAACAAACTGTTTCTTGGATACCCCGCATTAATAAAGGCGTTTTCACGAGCATGAAATGCAGTACGTATTTTCGAAGCATATTCATCACTAGGTGATACAAAATAATCATAGCTGTACATCTGTTCTCTCATATGTTCGAATATTGTCTTTTTTTTACTTTTCAAAGCATCATAACCAATTTTCTTCCATGCAATTCCATGCCAAAGATTTACTTTTATAGCATTTCCCCAATAGTTGACTATACTTTCATTTAAGTCTCTTATTCCTTCATTCATAATTGCCACTGATGCTTTTTTTGAAATGTTAACTGCATTGGGAGAATTGTAGTCTACTATGTTTATGTTAGGACTTAACATACGAGTATCACATGCATTGTGACATAGCCAGTACACTTTTATATTATTATAATTATCTGCCAAATAATTAGCCAGGTATGTAGAATTATCACCAACTCTTTGTCCAAACCACTCACCAAATACCCACGTATGAACATCTCGTTTGTATCCAAATGATAGTCTGTATTTCAGGTATCTTTTGAAAAAACTAATTACTCTCATATTTCAATTCTTTTCTACAATCTTTCATTGTCATAAGTTCTCTTTTATCATCAGCAAAAATATCTACAAACATAAAAATATACATTACCATTGCAGTTGAAGAAAACAAAAGCGGATTGGTAGCTGCAATTATCAAATAGCATATATAAGAAAGCTTATAGTCCCTCTGAACTGCTTTTGAAAAAATCGGTATAAAAATAAAAATAAAAAACGGGATTGCGAAAATAAGACCTGTACACCGAATCATTTCAAAATATGACAATTCTGAAGTTACAGAATAGTGATCTCTACCAATATTGAAAAACTGAGAACCAAAGCCAGATCCCAGGACTAAGTTAGCTGGGTCTTTAAACAAATCCACATATGCTTCGAATTCTCCGCTACGCACCATATCAGAACTTATAGCTCCTGAAGTCGACATCAATGCTTCAACATTATTGTATATTCTTGGAGCCAATATAATGGCACCTACAATCATTATAAGTGATACTATAATCCTCCTCTTGTTATTCATTTTATTGTCATTCCAAATTGCATATCTGATAAACATAATTATAAAAGCAGATAAAACATTCGCTCTAGTTCCAGAAAACCACAGAGAAGCAAAAGATAGAATTATCCATATGTATTTTCTCTTTGAAATGGAATCATCCAAAAGGAGAACTAACAAAGGAGAAGCTTTCATAAAAATACGATAATAAGATGAGTATGCTGCTGATTTTCCCATAGCACCCATACCTAAATCATAAAAAGACTTCCTAATAAAGTTGTTCTCGTTTACATTATTTAGCCCAACTATATCAGCAACTGCTAAAGAAATAATTAGTATTGCCATGCATTTTAGCAAAACAATTATCATATCTCTGTAGGGCAATTTATAACAGATAATTGGAATAAGCAGAATCAAAATAACTGGTGAATACGCCCCGGAAATAGCGGATCTTACATCTCTAGTTAGTAACGTTGATTGAATCATTACTACTATAGGAAAAGCAAATCCGAATAGTGCTATTAGCTGAAACTGTTTAGAAAACAGGTTATTCACTATGCAACCGGCATTTATAATCAAAAGAATAAAAAGCGCATACAGCTTAATGTTGTATGGATCTCCAGGGAAAAACACACATACAAACAGAAAAACAAATAGAAATAACTTGTTTACATCAGCTTTCTTGATGATCATTTATCTTACCTATATATACCAAAGTTGACCAATCACTCTAGTAAAATCACTCTTTAAATACTTTCCTTTAATCAATCTGTACATTCTAATGATTTTGTTCTTTTTATATAATTCGAGAAAGTAATCTAATACTACAAGATTCTCTTCAGATAAATCTTGCGAATTACGTTCTCTTAATAATAACGCTTGCTTATAATAGTAAGTAGATGCTTCCTTCGTTTTAGGATCTATGAGTTTTCTAAATCTATATTTGATACTTTTAACATTAACACATCCAACAACATTATTAACATGCTGACGATATAACATCATTTCCTCGTTTATATGTTCAATAACGCCACCCCCAGATGCCAATAACGCCGCCCACCAATCGTGCATTAGTATTGCATCATCATATTCACCCATCATTTCGCGTAAAGTCTTATTAATCATCATTAGGCATCCATTGACATAGTTCTGAACTAGAAGACTTGAGAAAGACAAATTGTATTTGGACACTTGACTATCACCCAGTTTTCCATTTATATCATTAAGAGTTTCATCAACAGCTCTATATGATCCAAAAACTAATATTGGCCTATTGCTTCCAGTAAGACTTTCAATCTCAATCATTTTTTTCAATGTGAGTTCGATTTTTTCAGGTAACCAAAAGTCATCTTGATCAGAAAACATTGTATATTCTGCAGTTGATGACTTTAGCGCCTGCATAAAATTCTTTTTTGAACTACCACAGTCAATAGAATCTTTAACAATTATTACTTTATCAGGATGCATTTGGACATATTTATTTAGAACTTGCAAAGTATTATCGCTAGAACCATCATCACGTATGATTAACCTAAAATCTTGATATGTTTGATGAAAAATCGAATCTAATTGTTCAGATAAGTATTTTTCACCATTATATGTTGCCATTACTATGTCAACCATGTTATATCACCTCAAGAGACACTAACACATTTTTAACCTCACGAACAAAAGCTCGTTTTTCAAAATTCTCACTAAAATAAGATATAACATCTTTTCGATTTACTTCAGTCTCTTTTGTTCCAGTATTCCACCCTATTCTCTCCTTCTCGACTATTTCCCATGTATCTCCTTTTATATTATTAATTATAGGAAGACCATATGATAAATAATCAATACTCTTTATTGTAAGCCCAACTGAAACAGAATCCTTCATCATATTTAAAGCATAATCACACGGAACTAGTATTCTAATTTTCTCTATTTCATCAAAAACACAACCATAAAAAAACGAATCACATTCCAATTCGCTTACAGCCTCTTCAAACTTATTTCGACTTTCACCATCACCAATCGCATGTAGTTGGCATTTCATACCACCGTCAATAAAATGTTGTAACACTTTACAAATCCCATCAATATCAATAATGTTATTCATAGAACCAAGATAAGCAAATCTTATAATATCATCTTTTTTGCTATTCTCAATTAATAATCTTATTAATTCTTTTTCTTTTTTATTTTGCTCTTTATACAAGTATAATGTGCTAGTCTTGCTTTTGTTAATTACATTTTCAAGTTCATTTTGATAAAAACTACATTCAGTAAACACATGGTCTGCTACTGATATTGCTTTATCCCTCCACGATTTCCAAATATTGGCAGGCAATGTCTTCTTAATCCCGCCAATGGGCATTGACTCTGGCCATAGATCAATAATATCCAGAATCAACTTAATATCAGGATTTGCTTTTTTATATTTATAACAAATATTGCCAACATTATTGGGCGGTATTTGACAATAAATAAGGTTTGGATTGAATGACAATAACTCTTCTTTAACTTTTCTTCCAAACACAAGATGTGATTTTATACGTTGAACAGATATGTTTTTTTTATATTTCGGTACATTAATGTATGTACACTCTTTATATTTTTCAACTATTCTCTCTTTCTTTATATGATCAAAATCAGCAATAAGGACTTTGATTTGATAGTTCTCTTTAATTAACAGTTGGTACATAGGTTCTATTCTTGTTTTGTACCAATCAAAACAACTAATAAACAAAGCCTTTTTCATAATAGTACCCATAATTGACAATAACTATTGCAACACATTAAACGATTGATAATATTTCTTTTAAATGAAAGATTCCATCCATCTCTATCTGTGATGATTCCACATATAAACTATCATCGTTTATGTACCATAAAAAAAACATTCCTAATGCTTTCGGTGCCTGACAATCCTTAATAATGTTATCACCAACATATAATATCTCGCTCATCGGAAGTCTCCACTTAGTCTGCATAATTCTAAAAGCAATATCACAAGGCTTACGGAATTGGATACCTCCGAGTTCGTCGGTGATGATGATGTCATCAACCATATCAGAAAGGCCTAATACTTCAATCTTATTATGCTGTCCTTCCGGACGTCCATCAGTAATAATACCAACCTTTATCTCTTTAGCTTTAAGATCAGTAATTAACTCAACTACACCATCATACAGATGTATATCAGGCTTGTGATACCTGTATACATTCAAAACTTCAGCCTTGTCTTCAATTCGATCAATCCTGTTCAACAATTCATCTATTGCAGGAAGCCCTCTCTCAAAGTATCCCCACAATTCATCTGCATATGATGTATCTCCCAAATAATCAGCAACAGCTCTGTATCCGCTTCTTACATATTCTTTCTCTGAATAAAGTGTATCATCGAGATCAAAAATGACACCACGAATAGTGTTCTTTCCTTCAGTAATACAAACAGACTGATCAAATCTGCTATATACAGCTTTATCTGCTATTGAGGAACAATACTCAACTTTCTCATCATCAATGAGTTTCAGGATCATTTCTGCACTTCGTGCTCCAGCTTTCATTGACAAAGGCGCGCCACCACCAAATCTTGGATTGATCTCGATATAGTAATCATCACCGGTTTTTGTGTCACGGATAAGCTGGACTGTCATTGGACCGCACGGTTTAAATGCTTTGCAAAGAGTTTTTGCCTCACTGATCATCACTTCATCCATAGTAATTTCTGTCTTAAGCACCTCTCCGGCACGAACTTGAAGCCTTTCTCTTGGTACTATGGATAAAGGAATACCATCCCAATCACAGAAAATATCTATTGTGTATTCCCTACCATCTACAAACGGCTGCACAATATAGTCATCAACCTGATTTGCATACATCTCGAGTTCTTCAGGATTCTCAACTTTATAAGCATTAATACTTGAACTTCCATCCTTAGGTTTGATAAAGGCAGGAAAACTATTTTGGTATTGACGCCAATCATTTACAGGCATTGGAGCCTTAAGGCCACAATCAACAAAGAATTGTGAAGTATTATTCTTATCTCTGCAGATCCTTATCATATCAGGATCACTTATCATTATTCTTGTACCAATTGCAGAAAACTTCTCTTTGTTCTCAGCCAATACAAGAAGATCAGTATCGATTGTAGGGATAACAAGAGATATCCTGTCTTCCTTACATATTCTCAGAAGATTATCAATGTAGTTGGGATCTCTCATACCAACCACTTTACGGGTATAATCACAGTACGCCAAAGCAGGAGCAGTTCCTGCCATATCTGCACCAAAGATCTTGAGGTTCTTATCAAGAACAAGTGCAGCCTGTCTGAACGCCTGAAGCAACTCAACCCTTCTGCCCACACCTGTAAACAGTATTCTTATCTCGCTCATTTGTTCCCCATAAATTCTTCCATCGTAGCACTGGAATCCGAATTAATTCCATCACGATGAAATACAACACCAATCGTCTTAAAAATAATCTTCCAATCTCCTAAGAAAGTTACATGATCTACATATTCAACATCAAGATCAAATTTCTCTTCCCAAGAGATCGCATTACGTCCATTAACCTGTGCATATCCTGTAAATCCAGGACGCACCTCATGTCTTCTGGCCTGATGATCATTGTATCTCTCCAAATACTGGACCAAGAGAGGTCTGGGACCAACAACAGCCATATCTCCTTTGAGAATATTAAAAAGTTCCGGAAGTTCATCGAGCGAAGTCGATCTCAGTTTCCTGCCAAATGGTGTTAACCTCTCCGCATCTTTGGAAGGATCGATTACTCCATCCTTAGGCGGAAGCATAGTCCTGAACTTACAAAGCATAAATATCTTCCCATTCTTACCGGGCCTATCCTGCTTGAATAACACCGGAGAACCAAGCTTTACTCTAACCAGAATAGCAGTTACTGCTAATACAGGACTAAGTACGATAATTGCCAATAACGCACACATAAAATCCTGAGGTCGCTTAATGAAACGCTCGTAGAAGCCTTTCTTATGCATTAATTAAAGCATCTCCTGATAACATCAATTATCACATCCTGCTCTTTTGCAGTCATCTTATTATCAGACGGTAAGCAAAGACCTCTCTCGAAGATATCAGCACCAACATCGACCATACCGTTCTCTTTAATATATGCATTGCTTCTTGCTCTGCCATTACCAATAGCGGTGATAAAAGGATTCATCCTATAGATTGGCTGCATATGCATCGGCTTCCAAACAGGACGTCCCTCAGTGTTAATCGCACTTAATGCTTCAAGTATCTCTGTAGGACAACTCTTGCCTGTTTCAGTCTTATAGACCGCTGTCTTCTCACCTCTTACTGTCTCACACATTGCATCCTTATCAATAATCATACAGGAGAGCCAGTAATTAGGTTCACAGTTGTTGAGATAGGGATTCATCTTGATCGGCAGATCCTTCAATCCTTCCTTATATCTTCCGTAGATTTCCTTCTTCTGTGCAATATGTTCTTCCAGATGAGGGATCTGACCTCTTACTACACCTGCTATGATATTACTCATTCTGTAGTTATATCCCAGTTCCTCATGCTGATACCAGGGAGCGTCTTCTCTGCTCTGTGTTGACCACTTGCGAGCTTTATGAGCATCTTCTTCGCTATCACAAAGAAGCATGCCACCGGAGCTTCCGGTGATTATCTTATTTCCGTTGAACGATATGATGCTGTAATCACCAAAGCATCCTGTCTGGATCCCGTTATATGTTGCACCAAAACTCTCTGCTGCATCTTCGATTATCAATGCACCGTGAGCATCAGCGATCGTTCTTATCTCATCACACTTCCCGGGAGTACCATAGAGATGAGCAACAACAATGATCTTGACATCAGGATAGATCTCAAAAGCCTTCTCAAGAGCTACTGGATCCATGTTCCATGTATCGTATTCAGTATCAATAAATACTGCTTCTCCGCCCTCATAGGCAACCGGATTAAGCGTTGCATCGAAGGTCATGTCAGAACAGAATACTTTCTTACCTTCAAGTGTTCCGTGACCTACTCTGGGCATTCCGTAGATATTCTCACCTGCCAGCTTTATAGCAAGATGTAAAGCAGCCGTCCCTGCACTTAATGCTACAGTCTGCTGTCTTCCAATCTTCTCTGCGATCTGCTTCTCGATCACATTGATATTCTCACCTGCTGTTGTGATCCAGTTCTTATCGAAGGCATCGTTGATCCACTTCTGTTCTTCTCCGTGCATGGTGGGAGAAGCAAGCCATATCTTCTTCTCGAATGGTTTTATTCCCGCAAATCTTGGGTCTGTTGCTATATCGATCATGTTACTGTCCCTTCAATTTGAAGTACAAATTAGTGATTACCAACTTGATGTATTCCTTAAGTTCCATCTCAATTCTCTCCCGGTTTATATGTAGGCACTATATCCATGACATACTGCCTTATATTCTCATCATCTTCCTTGCTGTCATCATCAAGCTTAGCCAGCTTCTCCTTGAATGCCTCATCATCCATTTCGATAGGCTTGCCGATGAAGATCAGCTTATTATCTGTTGTCTGCATTCCCTCTTCTTCCATGAGTTTCTCCTCATAGAGCTTCTCACCCGGTCTTAATCCCGTGTACTCGATCTTGATATCCACATCAGGTCTTAGGCCTGAGAGCTTGATGAGGTTTCGTGCCATATCGTCGATCTTGACCGGATCACCCATATCCAGAACGAAGATCTCGCCGCCCTTGGCATAGTAGCTTGCCTGAAGAACGAGAGAGACTGCTTCAGGGATCGTCATGAAGTATCTGATTATATCCTTGTGTGTGACCGTAACAGGTCCGCCTTCAGCGATCTGCTTCTTGAAGAGAGGGATTACAGAGCCGTTTGACCCAAGCACGTTACCGAATCTTACTGCGACGAATGAAGTGCCGGGAGTCTGGCGATCCATCATCTGGATGATCATCTCACAGATACGCTTCGTTGCACCCATGATATTGGTGGGATTAACGGCTTTGTCTGTTGAGATCAGGACAAACTTCTTAACACCGGCCGCTGCTGCTGCCTTGGCTGTCTTGTATGTACCCATTACGTTGTTCTTGATAGCTTCGTTAGGGCTGACTTCCATCAGGGGTACATGTTTATGTGCTGCCGCATGGAAGACGATATCAGGCTTATAGTCCTGCATAACAGACGTGATCCTGTGCGTATTACGGACAGAACCGATGAGAGTTACAAGATCAAGACCCTTGTCCTTATACTTTCGCAGGAGATCCTGCTGGATCTCATACGCATTATTCTCATAGATATCGAAAATGATCAGCTGCTTCGGGTTATGTGATGCGATCTGCCGGCAAAGCTCTGATCCTATCGATCCGCCTCCGCCCGTAACCAGGATCGTCTTACCGGTGATCATGTCAAATACCGCATCGTTATCGATCTTAATAGGCTCTCTGCCCAGCAGGTCAGTGAGCTCAACTTCCTTTACCGCTGATATGCTCACCTCGCCTTGTGCCATCTGATATATTCCGGGCAGAGTTCTGAGCTTGCAGCCCGTCTCCTTGGCGATGTTAAGGTATTCTTTCCTGACTGCCCCGGATGCTGACGGAATAGCAAAGATTATCGTCTTGATATCATATTCTGCTGCCTTGGTGATGATATCATGCTTATCGCCAACGATCGGTACGCCATAAAGCGACCTGCCCAGCTTTGCAGGATTATCATCGATAACACATACAGGCACCTGGTTAGTCCTGTTGGAGTTCTTCAGTTCTTTGATAAGAACTGATCCGGCATCACCGCCGCCGATTATCATGACATTCTCGGTATGCGAGTCGTTATCACCTGTGTTCTTCGAACCAAGATTATGAAGTCTTCTTGCAAGTCTGTATGAGAACCTGATCCCGATATGGCATACCGCACATCCGAATATTCCTCCGAGATAGAACGAGAGCGGCATCCTTATATGAAGCAGGACTGAAGATAAGACTATGCAGGGTGCCAGTACGAGATATGCCTTCAGGACCTGGACGGCTTCATCAAGGCTTACGAAGCTCCAGATACTGTGGTAGAGCTTGAATATGTAGAATATAACACACGCAAACAGACTCCACAGCGGCATAAGTGCCAGATATCCGTAGATGTAAGTATCACCGATCCTGGAGAACTGGAAGTCCAGTCTGCCCAGAAGAACGATGAAGAACACGAACCAGATGACAGCGATATCTGCCACCATGACCAACATGGCATTCCTGATCCACTTCTTATCACGTCTGTTCGAATGTTCTTTCTTCTCCATAATTTCTGTTTGCTACCGCCGTACGGAACTTGTAATTCCGCACCATTCTGTTGACATTCACGCCCCTTCCTGCCGCGCGCCGGGCGACGAGCATTTGGCCGCAAAAAACATGACCTACGCATGGTAAGCCATAATTATTTTAGCATATTATAATAATATAAATAGAGAGAAATAAATATTTGATATCATTATCGGATTTTTGTTCAAAGAAATGTGATTATCTATCGTGTTTTTATCCTTTTACACAACAAATATTCTGACATTATGCAGTGAGCCGACAGTTACCTTTTCTCTACGATCTCCAGGCTCACCGTCGTCTTGGTCTTGACACCGAACATGTCGAGCTCTAAGTATGCTTTGCGCTTATGTCTGTCTATCTTCGTTATAAAACCTTCCAGACCGATCAGGGGGCCTCCTGTCACAGTGATCTTGTCGCATTCTATTATGCCCGTTGATATGTCGAATGTGCCCTCTGATGCGAATAGCTGCTCAGCAAAGATGCTCTCTTCCTCTGTCAGGGGCAGGAACTTGCCGTCTGTTGTCAGCAGGATATTGAATCCGCTTATGTTGCGAAGGCCTGTTGCAAGGGTCTCGATATCCTCTTCTTCCACGTCAACGAACAGATATCCCGGGAAGAGTGCCGTCTTCTCGGTAACCCAGATGCCGCCACGCTTGCGGCTTATGGCACGCTTGGGAACAAATGCCCTGCTGTACAGGCCGTCAAAGTGCTCTTCAAGCAGCTTGATGCAAAGGTCTTCATGGGAAGAAGAGGTCCAGATGACGTACCACATTACTGCTTTGCCTCTTCGTAGAGCATACTTATTATCTTATCTTCCAGATCGTCCATATCAACGTTATATTCCTTGAATACGACACCTTCGGAGTATTCGCCTTCCGTAGTGACGAAGCCCTTATCCTCATATTCTGCGAGGATAGAAGCAAAATCAGCCATCTTGTTGATCGTCATGTCAGATACTATGTATTCTGACAGTGATAAGAACATATCAAGAGCGAATGACGTGCTGGCGTTCATCTTCTCTTCAACCTTGGCGCGCCAGTCGTCAAGGAACATCTTCTGACGCTCCATACGGAAGATATTAGTATCGTTAGGCAGGATCTCCCTGGATCTGACGAACTTCTCGGCCTGGTCACCGTGAAGAGTTATGGTCGCGCCCTTGACGAATGAAGGATCTGCCGCCGTCATGTCTTCAGGGATCGTGACAGTGACGCCCCCTACTTTCTCGTTGATTATCGGGATGGCATCCATCGTAAGTGATACGTAGTGATCGATATCGATATCGAAGAGGAGGCCTGATACGGCATCGACCGTATTAAGGCATCTGGCAGAGTCGTCCCTGCCGTATGCGTGAGCTAATGCCAGCTGCATGTCTGACATGCCGGCATCCCTGCCGTCAGGGCTCAAGGTCTTGACCATCGTCATGGTATCACGGTTGATCTGCAGAGTCTGATATGTCTTGTTCGCATTATCAACAACGAAGAGGAAGAGTACGTCGGCCTGTGACTGGTTGACATATCTTCCGGTCTCACCCATGGTCCCATAGTCGTCGATACCCATGACGAGGAATGTCTCAACATTTTTCCTTAAGACATAGTCCTTCCCGTTATGTGTCAGTACGCTGCCCGGGTGAATGTAGGTCGTAGCCTCAGTCTCCGGAGTTCTCTTGCCCGTAACTATCTTCACTACTGCAATAACTGCGGCAGCAAAGACTGCTACGGTCAGTACCATTGCCAGGATCTGTATTATGTTCTTCTTCGATAACTTCTTACGTCTTGCCATTTTCCCATAAAAAACGGCAGCTTCAAACGAAGCCGCCGCTGTAATAACTCATTATCTGATATTACCTTGTAGCCTTCTTAGCGCGGATAGCAAATACTGCACCTGCTGCTACGAGAGCTGCTGCAACCATGATGATGTATGTTCCTGCATAATCACCTGTCTGTGCAGAAGACTCAGCTGAAGCCTTAGCTACTGCAAAAGGTGAGAGGGAATCAACTGTGAACTTAACAGAAGATGTGCTGTCTGCCTTACCTACGATCTCCCACTCGTCATCAACATAGTGGAATACGAGAACTGCATCTGTAGATTCAGAATCACAGCTAACTCTGATAGTAACGTCATCACCGAGATCTACTGTTGCTTCGTGACCAGAACCTGTGTAATCACTCTTCAGGTAAGCACCGAATGTGTAGAATACTTCGAGATCCTTAGCATCGATGGAACTGTCGATCTTGTCAACTTCCTTCTGAAGCTCCTTAGCGGAGAAGCCGAGATCCGTAGCCTTCTCACCGTCTACGCCCTCAAGGTCCTCATCCTCGATAATGACAATATCATCTACTGAGTATCCGCCACCCTTAACGCTGATAGGCTTTGTTCCTGCCGTAGGGCTTGCAGCGAATACGGAAGCTGCGAACATTGAGACAACTACTGCCATTGTGGGCAAAGCCGCAAATGTCTTTTTCATCTTAGTTAATCCTCCTTATTACTGGGTCACATCCGTGTTGTACGGTTTGGACTCAATTTCTTTTGCAATAACCAAAAAGCGTCTGGACCGGTCCGTTCTAAGACATGTCGAGAGTATCAGCAACTTCTCACCGTACTTCGGCTTGATGTCCTTAACCAGGTCTACTGCCGAACCGCTCGAACGGTATACCTGATTAATGAAAGAACTGTACACAGACTTCTTATCAAAATCATTATAGTACAAGATATGTTTCTTGTCACGGGGTATTGTTGCACATATTTGATAAATTTTGATCTTATCTGGCAAATAGATTTCAATATATTGTGGATTAGATGACAGATCCACCTTCTTCAGAGCCGTCTGAAGGTTGCCGAACATGGAGCCGTCGGAGCGCCTGTGGCCATATATTATGGTACACATGTCCTCAAAATCGGGCTTGTTGTACTTGTGTTCAGCGTACAGGGAACCTGATTTGTCATATTCCTTGACCATATTATGTGACAGATAGTAGTTATCATTAGTCGGACTCATCATGATCGGCTGGCTCAGGAAGGGCGCAGACATGTGAAGCCACCCGATAACATCAGGGTTTATGGACTTCAGGAGTTCGAAATCGACCAGAACGTCGGAACTCTCGGCCGACTGCTCGGTAAATACGGTCTCCTGCGGGTCCGTCGTTCCTGCAGGCTCAACCTTCTTCGTAGGGTCGAAGGAAGGGTATGTGAAGTCAGCATAGCTCGTCGTCGGAGAAGTATCCGGCGGATCGATATAGCCGTTAGCCCACAGGAAGTAGAATATGAGCACGCCTGCAGACAGGAACATGATAACCGACATGATTATCCATGTGATACGTCTGTTCATGAGATCTTCCTCCTCCTTTCTTTATCCATAAACGCTATTATAACGCAGAATCGGTAATAATTCTCCCGTTATGTTCCAATCCGGAGATCAGGGCCTCGCCGTCCCTGTCTTCACCTATTATGTCATATGCCTGCCTCAAGTTGGGGACCCTGGTCGTTAAGTTGTGGCTGTCAGAGGCCAGAACGTCGATCATGCCCTTCTTCAGGAGCTTCATGGCTTTCTTGCGGGTGGAGCGCTCGATGAAGAATTCGGCGTTGGACTGCTTGATGAGGCTGTCGTTCTCCAGAAGACGCTTCACCAGGCGCTTGTCCTGGTCAAGATAGCGCTCGATGTGGGCGATTATCACATTAAGACCCGAGATATCGGCGATCTCCTCGACTTCATCCACGAACTGGGGATGCCAGGCGCGGAAAGGCATTTCGATCAGGATGTAATTGCTCCTGCCGAAGCACAGGGTGTCAAGGGTCTTGCTCCTGCTCATACCGCGGTAGTAGTGGACTTCGGCGCCCACCGTGAAGGGCGGGAAGCTGTATCCCGTGCGAGCTATGGCGTTATCGAGGGTGTTAAGAGCTTCGGTCCTGCGTGCCAGGAAGGACTCCGGGGAATCCATATCAGCGTAGAAATGCGGTGTCAGGATAAGTGCCTTAACGCCCTGCCTACGCGATATATCCAGCATCTGAAGGGACATTTGGACATTCTTGCTGCCGTCATCTACTCCCGGGAGCATGTGGCAATGGATATCGTACATGGATATTACTTTTTCTTCCCGGAGTAAGCGTAGCCGCCCTTCTTACCGTAGCCGTACTTGTAGTGTCTGGACTTGGAAGAAGCGCCGTTGTAGACGAATCCGATGACCTTGGCGCCGACGAGCTTGAGCTGTCTTAACGCGTAGTCAAGATCAGATGAGATCGTATAGTCGTTCCTGACTACCACGATGATGCCGTCTGTTACCTTGGATGCTACGAGAGCATCGGATACCTCACCTACCGGCGGGAGGTCAAGGATTACTACGTCATATTCGCTCGCGAGGTTGTCTACGAGCATGGAGAACTGCTTGGAGCCTAAGAGTTCTGAAGGATTCGGCGGGATATCGCCTGCCTGGACGACGTCCAGCTTGTTGATCAGTACGTTCTTGTGGAGTGTAGCGTTCTCGCTGTTGATACCTGCCAGGAGATTGGACAGACCCGTGGACTTGGGAAGACCCAGCTTCTTTCGGATGGTAGGAAGTCTCAGGTCGCACTCTACAAGGATGACCTTCTGACCGCTCTCTGCAAGAGAGTATGCCAGGTTGATCGTCGTGAGGCTCTTGCCTTCGCCGTGAACGGAACTCGTGACGCCGATAACTCTTGCGTTACGGTCGTTACGCTTGGTGACGAACATGAGGTTCGTCCTCAGGAGGTTGTATGACTCACGGCCTTCGAAGTTGAGCTTCGAACCGATAAAGCTCTTTATCTCTTGATTGTTATTTGCATTCTTCTTGCTGTCTGCCATGTCTTAGCCCTCCCCGTTGTAATCGGAATTTACAAAAGGAGATTCCGTAGTGTCTTCTGCTGCGCGGTCACCTGCTCTGTCACTAGGGCGCTTGTTCTGTTCCCTCTGCTCCTGTCTCTCCAGACGCTCGAGTTCCTGGCGCTCCTTGGCAGCCTTCCTTGCCTTGTCGTTAGCGTGGGCATATGACCTCGCATACGCCTTGCCGTAACCGTAGTATCCGCCCTGCGAATCCTGTGACAGATCCGGGATGGTAGCAAGGACAGGGATATTCTTGTACTTGTCGAGGAGGAATTCCTCGTCCCTTATTGTGCTGTCCATGAGCGTTCTCAGTATTATGATGCCGCATGCCAGGACAAAACCGATGATCATGCCGATCGCCGTGTTCTTGAAGAAACTCGGGGATGATGCCTTAGTGGGGACGACTGCGAAGTCAACTACCTTAACGGAGCTTCCCTCAACGATATCTGCGATATTCTCTGTCATGACCTCAACGATCGTGTTGGCGATATTGGCTGCGCGCTCCCTGTCAGTATCAGTTACGGTGATCTTGAATACGGAAGTATCACCCTCTGCACTGCCCTTGACCTTGTCTACCAGCTGCTCATATGTGAGATTGAACTGTCCCTCGTCTATTACGGCTTCCAAAGTCTTCCTGCTCTTCAGGATAACGCTGAACGTGGATACCAGTGAGTTGGAAGCGTAGATATCAGAGCTTGATATGCTGATCTTGGCATTCCCGACTGTTACTGCGTTGTTAACGTAAAGCAGTGCATTTGTCGTGTACTGCGGTGCGACCAGAAAGATTGTATATGTAAGGAAGATGATGCCGCCTAAGATGGCCGCTGCGATAACGATCCACACTTTCTTCCAAAGCGCCTGGATCAGTTTAAGAAGGTCTATCTCTTCCTGTCCGTTCAAGATGTCGTTTGCCATTTAGTATAGAAACTCCCGTGTTTTTTGATTTGTTATATTTGCATAGTTATAGATACTAAAGAAGAATATATCATATTTTTGCGGAAGTGGAAAAAAAATTTGCTCCGGACAATGTTTCCGAGGACAGTCGCTCGCTTAATAAGTCGCAATGGGTCTTCCCCATTGCGACTTTTGCGCTCGACTCCAAAGATCCTCGGAAACACTGTCCTTCGCTATCGGGGGACGTCTGGAGTGTCGTTGATTATATTTGCTGTCAGTGATAAAATGAGAACAAGAAAGTGCAGACCGCAGGACGGTTGCCTTTTAGTGTAAATTATTAACTAACTCACCCAAAAGGATTCCGAGTCCGTAATGGGTGGGTTTTTTATTTGCGTTTGTATCGGCGCTTCGGACCCGTATTCCGGAATTCAGTCGCAAGCTCCAAAGAATTTCGGAACAGGGTCCTTCGCTATCTGGGGGCGACTCGAGTGACGTTGAATATATTTACTGTCAGTGATAAAATGTGAGCAAGAAAGTGCAGACCGCAGGACGGTTGCCTTTCAGTGAATGTTAATTTAACTCACCCAAAAGGATTCCGAGTCCGTAATGGGTGGGTTTTTTATTTGCGTCTATACCGAGTATCAAACAACTCGATCAAGAACGCCAATAGCTTCAACAACAGAGTCATTGAAGCTATAACAAGAGTAATAATTGCAATCACAGTTGTAATAATTCCAACGTCTGTCATCTCCGCGGCCCTCCTTTCTTTTACTCCCTGCAGGCAGGGGCAAATAGATAGAAAGGCAACCGCCCATTTAGCAGTCTGCACCATTTGGATTATAGCATAAGTGAACGAATGTTTGTAGCAAAATGTGTTAGATATGACAGATTATTTTTGTGGATCTCCACACTATTTCCGCGCCATCGAGATATTTAGGATCAGCCCGAATGCAATGTAATTGATGAGCATGGCGGTGCCGCCGAGGCTGATGAACGGGAGCGGGATGCCTGTGATCGGCAGGAGGCCGACGGACATGCCGAGGTTTTCGATGAAGTGGAAGGCGAAAGAGGCAGTCAGGCCTGTGACGATGTATGAGTGGGAGGGCGCGGAAGCCTTGCTGGCGACGTACATGCAGCGGCCGAGGAAGAAGAAGGCCATGAGGACGACGACGGTGGTGCCGATGAAGCCTAAGTGCTCGGATACTGCGGTGTAGATGAAGTCACTTTCTTTGACCGGGACGGAGGTAAGGACGCCGGTGTGGTTGCCGGACAGACCGCCTGACGCGATCGCGGCTTTGGCCTGGACAAGGTTGTACTCGGCCTGCGGGTCGGAGCCGGAGAAGATGTGCGACAGGATCCTCGCTTTCTGGTAGTCCTCCAGGTAGAAGAACCACAGCGCGGGGGCGGCGATGACGACCGTGCCGGAGATGCCTAATAGGAACCATCTGTATTTGACGCCCCAAACGAATGCCATGCATACGAAAGAGAACACGATTACCATCGCGGTTCCGAAGTCGGGCTGCATGAGGATCAGCAGCATCGGCGGGCCGTAGACGATACCCAGGTACAGAAGGCCCTTGAGATAGTTGATCTTGCGGGTGTACATGAGTTCGAAGACTTCCGAGGCGAGCATGACAAGTCCGAGCTTCATGAGCTCGGATGGCTGGAAGTTACCGATAACCGGAAGGTTCAGCCAGGAGTCGGCGCCCCAGGTGCCGGCCAGCGAATAGCCGTCGATCGGGACCAATATGAGCAGGAACAGGCCGCCGCCGTAGAGGAGCCTGCCGATCAGTTTCAAGAAATGTGAGTCCAGGATGGCGATGACCGTCGCGATGGTCATGCCCGCAACAGTCGCGTAGATCTGCCTGTAGTAGTTGCCCGGGTAGGCCGCGTAACCGTTGGAAAGAACGCGCTGGAGCACGTAAAGGCCGATTACCGCCATCAGAAATACAGGGACGATGAGAAAGTAATCGACCTTCTTGCTGTATTCGTTATTGCGAAGTCTGACGATACCTGACTTACGGGTTTCCATCTTCTTTGGTGTCTTCGGAGTCGGGAGCGGAAGCGTCGGGGGTGGAAGCAGCGTCGGGAGTTACTTCAGCAGCATCGGGAGTGGTCTCGACGGCAGCGTCGGGAGTTTCAGTCTCGGGAGTGGTCTCGGGAGCAGCTTCAGTCTCGGCAGTCCCCTTTTTCGAGAGGAACTTCTCGGGAAGAGGCTTGCGCCCGATCTTCTTGTAGTGTGCGAACGCGATGTAGAGCAGGCCGCAGATCACGAGGATGACGGACAGGAGCTGGCTGGCCCTGATCGCGGTGCCGGAGATGTAGAGGGAGTCGGTCCTCAGGCCCTCGACGAAGAAGCGGAGGGTGCCGTAACCGATGAAATAGACCGCGGACGTCTCATACGCGTACTTGCTGTGTTTGCGCAGGTAGAACAGGATGCACACCAGGATGATGTTGCCCAGCGACTCGTAGAGAAACGTTGGGTGAACGGGCATCGTGCTGTCCAGCGTCGGGCAGTTCGTTGCCAGGTAATTCCTGATCTCGCTCGACGTCATGCCCCAAGGCAGCGTCGTTGTCGTTCCGAAAGCCTCCTGGTTGAAGAAGTTGCCCCATCTGCCGATCGCCTGCCCCAGCGGCAACAGCGGCGCCAGGTAGTCCAGCACCGTGGAGTACGGGATCTTCCTGATCCTGCACATCACCCAGTAACCGAAGAGCACCGCGATGACGCCGCCATAGATGGCAAGTCCGCCATTCCTAGTGTCAAAGATCCTCGTCAGATCCTCCGAATAGTAGTCCCACTTGAACGCCACATAGTAAAGGCGCGCGCCGACGATCGCGCACGGCAGCGTGACAAACATCAGGTCATAGACCAGATCAGGCGAGAACTTGTTCTTCTTCGCCTGCTTGACTGCCAAAAGAAAGCACACCAGCATCGCAGCCGCGATGATCAGGCCGTACCAGTACACTTTGAAGCCGCCGATCTCGAACGCGACCGGGTTTAAATCTATCTCGATCCCCATTCCGGGAAATGACAATTTATTGCTGTCCATTAGAGTTTGTACCTCTTTATTAGTTATATTACGTGCGATATTGTATCACACGGGTATGGGGGTGGCAAATGGGAGGAGTGCAAAACAGCTGTTGTTGCGTTAGCTGGCGCTAACTCACCGCTATTTGGGATTTACTCTACTTTAATTGTAGAGTTACCCCCGATTTTGCGGTGACTCACCGCTATATTCGATTTACTCTACTATTTTTGGTGAGTAAACACCGATTTTGCGGTGAGTTGGATCTCCTATTCCCGCTTCACTTCCGTATTTGCCATTATCAGCGCATTGATCTGCGCTTCAAGAAGCTCGACATCGGCCTTATCTCCGTCGTTCTCGCAGATAAAGATAATGTCGCGGCCGTTCATGAATCCGTATCCTGCATATTCAGAGAATTTGAAATCCCCATTGAAACGATACTTTTGATCACTCATGCCACCCATAAACTCGATAAAGAAAACTTTGTCGATCTCAGGTATGTAAACTGAAAAATCAGGATAGACGTCCCGTCCGATATTAACTCTTGATTCGTATGTGTATTCAAGACCCAGTTCGTCAAGTTTTGTTGCTATCAGCGCCTCCCCTTTTGACCTCATCAAGATACCGTTGTGTTCGATGGGATTGATCTTCTCCATAGGATTGCTGTCCGCAGTCTTCTTTAATTCTTCAAAATACTTGCGGTCCATCTTCACCGGCTCGTTACGGCGTTTGATTGAAGAAACTATGCGGACTTCACAGCCTGCAGATCTTAGCCTGCTGAGTATTTCTTCGATCTCGTGACCGATGGAACACGACTCCTCTACAAGCGGCAGCAGTTTATTACCCGGCGACCGCTTGATGCTGAAATATTTATTTGCATACTCTTGGTGATTCGGAAAGTCATTGATCCACACTGCCGGATAAGCATAACTATGCTGTTTGCGCTTGGTAACTTTCCCCTTCGGCAGTTTTGCCAGCCTCTTCTCAAGATACTCCAACCTGATCTTTGCCTGCTCTGATGAAAGGAACATAATATTTCACCCCTTTTTGATATTAGAATACACACGGGGTGTTGCAGAAAACAATAATTTGTTATTTTTACCCCCAAAAATTGAGACTTTTGAGGGGGTCGTGAGACTTTTGGGGCGAAAAAGGGGTGATTTTTGATCATTTTTATCAAATTCTCTTGATATTTGAGAAGGGTTGTGCGACGCAGATCGCACGGTTTGTGTTAGCCCCTGCTAACTCACCGATATTTTGGATTTACTCTACTTTAATTGTAGAGTTACCCCCGATTTTGCGGTGACTCACCGCTATTTTCGATTTACTCTACTATTTTTGGTGAGTAAACCCCGGTTTTGCGGTGAGTGCCTACTCCCCGAAAACTTCGCCGATGATCTCCCTGGCCCTGACCTTGTCCGCCTCGACTTGCGCCATGAGGGCCTCGCGGGAGTCGAACCTCGTCTCCGCTCTGACGAAAGCGACCGGCTCGACCGTTATCACGGCACCATAGATGTCTTCATCAAAATCGAATATGAACGTCTCGCAGACGTCGCGCGTAGTGTCCTCCAGTGTCGGCCTCAGCCCAACATTCGTGACCCCGTAGAGGATGCGCTTGCCGAGGGTGACGCGCGACGCGTAGACCCCGCGGCGGATGACGATCTTTGATTCGGGGATGTCGAGATTGGCAGTGGGAAAGCCCATGAGGTGCCCCATCTGCTTGCCTGTAATGACTTTGCCGGTGTAGCTGAAGTACCTGCCGCTGCACAGGGCGGCGTACATGTCCGGGTGACCGGAAGTGAGAAGTTCCCGGAGCCACGTCGACGAGATCTTGCGCCCGTCGGTTACCAGGGCATCGTGAACGTTAACGTTGATCGCGAGGGGTGTGCACAGCGATTTCAAGAGCCCCACGTCGCCTGAAGCACCGCATCCGAATCTGTAGTCGTCGCCGACAACGACGGCGGCGGCGCCCATCCTGACGAGCAGGCAGTCGGTGACAAAGTCTCCGGGCGCCATTCCGCAGACCTCGTTGTAGTCGAGGACCAGCAGCTCATCGACGCCAAGGCCCGACAGGATGGCGAGCCTTTCTTCGGGGGTCGTCAGCTCCCCGCCGTCTGATTTGGGTATGTTGATAAATGTCTGTACGCAGGAAGTAAGTCCTTCGGCCGCGGCCTTGCGGACCGTGTCCCTTATGATCGCGAGGTGTCCCTTGTGCACGCCGTCAAAAAGGCCGAGCGCAACGACGCGGCCGCGGGGCTTGAACGGGAGTGTGTCTAGCGAGTAGCGGATCGTGAACTCCATCAGGCGAACCCCCTGTCGATCCTGACGATTCCTTCGTCGACGTAGATGACGGCGATAAGCCGCCCTTCAAAAGTTGCTTTGTATAATGTGTGTTCCGCGCGGGCTATCTCCGGGTCTTCGGGCGTGCTTGCTTCACTCCCGAGCCCATCGACGAACTTCGCGGGCACTTTCTTGCCGTTTCGGATGGCCTCCGCGTTGCGCCCGTTCAGCACAACCTCAGGCATGCCTTGAAGCGTGACGATCGGGTCGATGAACTTGAACTTTCCGGGGTCTGCGGGGTCATAAGCGCCCTCCACATCGAAAGGCCCCACCTTCACTCTCCTAAGCTCCATCGCGTATGCGCCGAACCCGGAGACTTCGCCGGCGTCGGTGCAGATGGTGCGGATGTAGGTGCCTTTGGAGCAGTGGACCTTAAACTCGACTACGACGCCCTCCTCCACGCAGGTCATGTCCATGATGTCGAGCGAGTAGATCTCGACGGGGACGGGCTGAAGTTCGAATTCCACGCCCTGGCGGGCGAGGTCGTATGCTTTCTTGCCGTTGATCTTTTTGGCTGAGTATTTCGGCGGGGTCTGGAACTTGCGGGATGCGACTTCCTCCAGCGCTGCGCGGATCCTGCCGAAGTCGGTGTCAGTGGGG
>Ga0247608_10000836_pt1 | contig 46333 bp, 50 predicted proteins | sample 176DNAGHGlowgp2_FD_193490 | JGI IMG/M metagenome (GOLD analysis project Ga0247608, IMG submission 193490) | Sheep rumen microbial communities from Palmerston North, Manawatu-Wanganui, New Zealand - 1766 DNA GHGlow gp2 | ecosystem: Host-associated > Mammals > Digestive system > Stomach > Rumen ...
CTGAGTGGTCGATAGCGGCGGTCTTGAAAACCGTTAAGCCGAAAGGCTTCGGGGGTTCGAATCCCTCTGTCTCCGCAAGGTGGAGAAAATCCACAACCGAAACCCTAGGAGAGATGCCGGAGTGGTCGATCGGGGCGGTCTCGAAAACCGTTGAACGCTTTGCGTTCCAAGGGTTCGAATCCCTTTCTCTCCGCAAATTCTCGGCAAGTTTTTGAACATCAGCAATTTACAAAGATTTCAAAAACTTGCCGTGTCAAAATCGGGTCAGTAGTTCAATTCCTTGTCACGGTTTTTCGCAAGAAAAATGGAAAGGAATAAAAAAAATGTCATCCCAAATCTTCGTCGATTTCCGACCAGCCGAAATCCACGACAACGCTTCCGGCACCACAATCGTTTTCTACGCAAAGAATCCTTCCACTGGTCTGCTTGAACGGCAGCGCATGAAGTTGAACCATATCCACGACAAACGGGAACGAATGAAATACGGACGGATCATGGTGCAGCAAATCAACAAGCAGCTATATGAGGGCTGGAATCCGATTATTGAAAAGTCGGGGTTTTCAAAAGTTGTCACTGTTGCCGAAGCGATACGGCTCTATAAGAAGTCGTATGCAGGTCTTCGCCCTGACAGCCTGAGAAGTTATGATAGTATGACGAAAGCCTTCCTCGAATTTTGCACCTTATATAAAATGGCCGACAAACCCATCTATGAGTTCTGTCGTCAGTCGGCACAGCGGTATATGATTCACATTGAAAACCGTGATGTGTCTGCCAAGACCTATAACAATTATGTACGTTTCATGGGCCAGTTCTTCAACTTCTGCGTAGATAAGGGATTGGCCAAGGAGAATCCATTTGCCTCCATCAAGCTGAAACGTGTGGATGAAAAGTCACGAACGGTCATTCCTCCCGAGGTGCGTGAGAAAGTGATGGACTACCTTCATCGTGAAGGCATGGATGGGTATTGGCTCATTTGCCTCCTCACCTACCATTGTCTTATCCGTCCGAAGGAATTGCTCATGCTGAAGGTGTCCTATATTAGCATGAAAAACAATCTTATCATCATACCAGCTGAGGTAGCAAAAAACCACTGTGAGCGTCAAATCTCCATGCCGATGGAGATAGCCATCCTGATGGCCGACCACATCAAAAGTGCGTTGTCAAACCAATACCTGTTTTCCACAAACTACCAACCAGGCACAAAAATGTTGACCACACGCGACACGGGGCGCACATGGTCAAACATTCGTAAGGCATTAGGTCTGCCAATGTGTTACAAGTATTACAGCCTAAAGGACACTGGCATCACGGAAATGCTTGAGGCTGGGGCACCGGCGAAGATGGTCCAGGAACTTGCCGACCACCATAGTCTCGAAATGACACAAAAGTATGTCAGCAAGTCAAAGGCAGAGGATATACGCCGAAAGTGCGCCGTCATCCATTTCTAACCGCGTCATGGGATAGCAGTGAGTATGAGACGAAACCGCCTCTTGTGAGTCGAATATGTCTGAACGGATTAGCCCGACGGCCTTGGCCGGGACGCCCTCACCTTATTTTATATACTCCAATTGGTTGGTCGACCCCTTGAAGATGTAGCCGCATTGGTTCTCAATCTCCATCTCCTCCAAGGGTAGCATGTTCTTTTTCCCAAAAGTGCGCTCTGCCATCGTCATAAACTCCACGATGTACATGTACGAGCCGTGGAACTCGAAAGCCTTCATCCTTCCTGTCGGGTTGCCCTCCTCGTCCTTTTCCTCGATACCGATGAGACACTTGATCCAGTTCGGCGTTCCCTTGTTGTCGCTTTTGATGTCATAGTCATAGATAGTGAACTGTTTCCCCGCCAGGTCTTTTGGGTTCACATTGGGAGCGTCAAGGCTCCTGTTGATTCTGATTTTCTGCGTTAATTCTCTGAGTTTCATTTTCTGTTCTATTTTTTGCATAAGGGCGTAGCAGTCCCCTTTGCTGAGTATTCCATAATAAGCAGACCACGACTCGTCTTTCTTGCATCTGGAGGCAGCTGAACGGATATTGTCTCTTATTCTCGTATATCCTTTGTCGTGCTCTGCTATCCCCCGGCCATTCCTTTTTATGACGTAGCCGCTAAATGACACAAACTCCTCGTCAAGGTTTATGATACGTATTGTCGCCACCTTCGCCCTGATCTGGTATCGGTACCACCAAAAGTTTTGAATTCTCCATTTCAGCTGGCTTGCTTCTTCTTTGTCAAAAACTGCCCCGAAGTTGTCATCCGCCACTCTTATTGAGAACCGTGTCGCCTGTTTCATCCAATGGTCGAAATCAAGCATGATGACATCGTGGACGAAAGATGATGTTGGCGTTCCTATCGGCAGCCGGTTCTTGTAGAAACACACATTTATGCCGAACTCGATCAATTCGCGGTCGCTGGTGATCCGTCTCATCTCTCTCCTGAATACCTTTGGCCTGTGGTGTTGGTAGCATTGCCTTTCGTCAATGATGACCCCATAATGAAGATGAAGTTTGTCATATATGGTGTGCTTCATCTTGTGTATTACGGATTTTGTTGGGTCTTTTGCTGTTATGCCGCATTCTGGTTTGCAATGCAGGCAATTATAGTTGTCGTGTCTCTGGTAAAGGGGCCTGGCTAAAACCAAGAAAAGATGCTGGAGGACGAAAGTGAAGAGGAAAGGAGAGTCAATCTTTCTTATTTTTCCGTTGTTGGTTTTCTCCAATGGCCTATACTCCAAGTGGTTTATGTACTCACCAGTCTTAATGCTGGTAATCACCATTTGGGAATAGGTCTTGCGATTGGCCATCATCCTCTCCACTTCCTTCTGGTTGCTGTGCCCTTCGGCTGCTTTCTTCATAGCCTGGAGCACCTTTTCTTCCGTCACATTCATAACACTCAAATTCAAGTTTGAGCAGTCGGCAAGAACGTGGCATCTCAGCCAAGCCTTGTCACCGGCCTCCACCCGCAGGTTCACCGGCTGGTCTTATATGTCTGCCGCTTCCGGGCACGGGTGACGGGCGCATTATTTCTTCTTTTGCTCATACTTTAGCAGAACTGCAATAGTACGTGTTCGTATTGCCAGCGGAGTTATTCGCATTCAGATACCGCGCCGACAGATTGCTGTTGTTCGCGTTGTTGCCTAAACGGACACCGACTCGCCCATCACCCTCGTTCCACATTAAGGAGGGAACTTTGTCCTCGCGCCTTCGGAGGTCTCGGTCACTATGCCGGACTTGGACGCTACGACGCGGCAAAAATAGCGTTTTTCCTTTTTCAAAAACAAAAAAAAACCGCCCCATAGGGCGGTTGTGTGGGCGGGCCATTGCATGGCCCTTGCAGCCGTTGCACGGGGTTGCACCCTATTGCAGTCTCCATCGAACTTGAGCAGAACCGCAATAGGACGCGTTCGTAACGCCAGCGGAGTAATTCGCATTCAGAAACCGCGCCGACAGATTGCTGTTGTACGCGTAGTTGCCTAAACGGACACCGACTCGCGTCTTCTTGCCTGCCGAGCCCCAGTTGTTTTGCACGTAGCAGTAGCCGCAATCGCCTTTCTGGTAAGATGCACCCAAGGCTGCCGGCAACGGCGTGTGGGGCAGTCGGCGACGGGCATAGCCGTTGGCCACCGTGACGATGCTGCCCGCCAGCGCGTATTTGTCCTCGAAGGCATACTTCTCACCGATGTTGATGGCGTATCTGCTTTCATTCACCCATTGTTCCTGTTCGGGTTCCACGTACACCTTCAGCTCGTGTCCGAAGCTGCCCGATGCAGGCGAGGTCTCGCATTGGCCCACAATCTCGCAGCCACCGCCCCAATAGGGGCCGCCGTCGCCACTCATGTCGCAGCCAAGCATCAGGCCCGTACGGACGCAAACCTCTATCTCGTAGTCGGTCGTCTCCGTCGCGCTTGCACTGGCATAGCCCGTGAACGTGCCTGTCACAATCTTGTACACACGGCAGTTCATCTCGCCATCGGCCACGGTCTTCGGCGCGAACGTGCCCGTCTGGGTCGGGTTCTCGTAACGCCATTCTTGGCCGTTGAAAAGGAAACGCTCGCCTGCCGCAATGCCGAACTCCACAGCGAACGACACCGCAATCTGGGCTTCGAGGGTCTTGCTCAGAGGGCCGTAGCTGCTCAGCCAGTTGCTCGCGTTGGTCGTGCTCTTTGTTTCGCCCGTGCCATAGTAGATGGCGGGATTGGCCGAGAATGCACGATAGGCCCAAACGTCCGAGCCAACGGCCTTGTAGCGCATGCCGCCGTTGGCTTTCCATGTGGCCTCGCTGTTGCATGCGTCGACGCTCGACACGCCGCTGCCGAATCTCGATGCAATGCACAGATTCTTCGTCCCAAAGGCCGTCTCCACGCAGCGAAGGAAGGTGTTCCTGGCGTGGTAGCCGCCTTCGGACACGGGCAACGGCGAAGTGGTGTCGTGGTTGTTGTTGCGTGCCCTGGTCATCGTACCAATCTGGCTGATGTTGTTGGTGCGGTAGTGGCCGTTCTCACGGAACATCGTGCAGCCCGAGGCTCCGGCGTTGCCCTTCGAGTAGGTGTCAGCGGCGGGGTAGTTGAAGAAGAACGGGCGCAGCTTGTTCAAGCCGTCCTCGACGATGCTCGTCGGGGGCGAGGGGCAGATGCCCGTGGGCTTCAGCGCGTAGGTCTTCACGTCCATGCCGTCCCACACGTTGGCGTTTACGCCCAGGATGCCGTTCCATTCCTTGCCGCTGGCTCCGACTGCGTTGTCCAAAAGGTAAACCTCGTCTTTGCGGCCCACGAAGACGCCGTATTTAGTCTCGGTGGTCTCCCACGGCTTCAGGTAGTGGCCCACCTCGGTGTCCACGGCCTTGTAGAGCGTCGGATGCGTCATCCGTTTCACGCCGTCCACCGTCTCGATCGAGCACAGCTTCAGGAACGCCACGGGGTCGAAGGCTCCGGCAGCGCAGTATTGCTCGGTGCAGGCCGCGTCGGTGTAGAGCGCGTTGGCCATGCACTCGTCGCGCATCGCCACGGTGATGCCCACCACAGGCGCGAAGTTGCCGTAGACGTCGCGCAGCCAGTTGTTTTTCCGCAGTTCCTTGCCGGTCTTGACGGTCTCGCCCTCCACGGCGGTCATGTCGACCAGCCCGGGCCGCCAGTCCAAGGCCCACTCCCGATTGCCCATGACGGCCAAGGCGTCGGGGTTGTCCTGGTCGGCGGGGCTGGCGGTGTGGGCGTTGTCGAGCCATGCGCCCACGAAGTAGAGCGGCTTGGCGTACTCGCTCTCCTCAAACTGATCCTTCAGGTCCTTGAAGGCGTTGGCCAAGGCCCTCATCGTGTCCTTGAAGCCGCGCATGTAGCTGATCACGATGGTGCCCGTGGCCGCGTCGCCTCCCACCACCTCTTCAGTGCCCATGTCGTCGGCGGGTTTGCCTGTCGGGTCGATGTCGTGTGTGCCGGTGATGGGCGTTGCCATCTGGTAGTCGACGTATTTGCCCGCGAAGGCGGTGGCGGGGCTGATTTGCTCCGCGCTGTCGTAGACGAGCGTCAGCCCGTCGAGGGTCATGCCTTCCATGTCCGAGCGGATGAGGCCATCGCGAAGGGCTGCGTAGGTGCCAGAGGTCGGCAACGAAGCCGTGTAGCGGTAGCCATTTGTGGCCTCGCCTTCGCCTTCCACTATCTCGCCCTCGATTTCCGTTTCAGCCCATGCGAGCTCCGTCAATAGCTTTTGTGCATTGTTATGCTCGTAGATGCCGCCGCCATCGGCGTAGATGACGATACGGTCGTAACTGCCGCCATTGCCGCTCTCTATGCCGCGAAGCACGAGGCAGGTGTTGCCGTCGATGCTCTCGGTGTCGAACTTCGCCGTCAGTTCGCTCACGGCCACGACAAGGCTGACCGGGGCTTTGAATTCGCGGAACACGTTGTAGTCTTTGCTCCATGCAAGGTGTGCCGAGATGCCTGATGCGTCAGTCTCGCCCGCCATGCCAATGAGCAGGTAGCCTTCATCGGGCAGGTAGAACACCTCGTCGTGGCCATCGAAGGTGTGGCTTTCCACTTCCGTCACCTCGCTGCCTATGGCGGGAAGCGTGGCGCAGTGCCAAACGCCCAGGATGGTGCCGTCGCCCACATGCAGGTTGTTCCCCTTGCGGTCGGTCAGCAGGTAGCCGTTGTTCTTTTCGGCCGTGCCCCACTCCCCTGCCTCGCATTTCGGGCAGCGGATGATGTAGCAGCGTTTCGCCATGCCTGGCGCAACAATCTCTCCTGTATCATCATTATAAAAACCAGGCATTGGAATATCTTCCCGTAATATTCCTCTATTGGGTAATGCCTCAATGAACCTTTGTGGGTTCAGCTGGTTGGCGCCGTTCCATTGCAACGAATGGATCTTGAACGGCGTGCCGTTGTCGTCGGTGCCGCCCACCACCTCAAGCAGCAGCGCGTCCTTGCCGCTGTCGATGCTCTCGTCGCCCGCAGTGGTGCGGATGACGAACTTCGAGGCCACCGTCACGCGGTCGTTCATTGAAACGAGGTCGCCGGCGATGAGGTCTTCGTAGCTTCCGCTGGGATTGAAGCTGCCGCCGCTGCCGCTGTGGCGCAGCGTGGCGTTGAATCCTTTTTTCGATTGATAGCCTTTGCTCATGGTCAGTTCGTTTTAAGGTCGTTGTAGTTCACCTTGACCATCGTCAAGGTCGTCGCACTGATCCGGACGTGGTCGCCCAGGTAGAAGTCGAACGGCGCGATGGCCACTCCGTTCGAAAACTCGACTTCGTGTTCCACGGTGTCGTAGTTCACGCCGTCGACGCTCACCTCCATCACGATGGGGCCTGAGCCTTCGAGATGGACCCTGCCCTCTTTGCCGAGGGCCTCAAACCGAACGCTATTGCCTTCGATTTGCTTCGTGTAGTCTTGAATCCTGTTTGTGTTCATATCTTCGTAGTTTATGAATGAGTCTGTGTTGCAGTCCAGGATGCCGTCGGACAACACAATCTTGCCCTTATAGGTGGGCACTGGCGTGGCGTCGGGGCACTGGATGTCCATCGTGACACCCTTGGCCGATCCAGGCGAGTCGCCCGAGTCGCCGTTAGGCGTGATTGTGGCTCGGTAGTCACGGTTTCCGATGATGTAGTACTTGCCATCGTGCTTGATGCAGAAAACGAAATCGCCGTTGCTGGCGAACTTGGCGAAAGCGCGCACTTCGTTGGCAAGCTTTGGATACGACAGCGAGGCATGGTTCACCACCACCTTGCAGTCGGTCTCGCCTTGGTAATCCCAATCAATCTTGCCCTTGCCTTGCGTGGAGTAGAAACGGTTCCACCAGCAGCCAGGCTGCAATTCAAAGTCGCCGTCATATTCGGCATAGCGGCCTTCCATCAAGGCCTCAAAAGCGTCCTCGATGGTCGGCCAACGGCGGATGTAGTGTTTCGGTATATAAAACACCGCATCGCTGATGCCAGAAGGGTTCACGGAGCCAAGTTTGAAGCTGATGTCATTCATTTGTCACCTCCTCTTCGTCTTCGGGTTGTTGCTCGGTTTCTTTCCCATCGAGATTGCCCACTGTGAGGCTCGTTTTCCCGTGTTGGATACGTGCGTCGATGCCACGCATCATGGCGGCGAACACGGTCCACAATGCGGTGAAGGCGAAAATCCAACTGATGAATTTCAGCGCGTTAGGCTTAATGTCTCCCATCGGTGGCAGAAAGAAGGCGATGATGCCTATAATGAGGGCCACCCCTGACAAAATCCAAAACGGGACATTCTCGATGACGCTGTGTTTGATGATCTTTCCCATGGCTTAAATGTTTGCGTTTGGGTAATAATTGATGATGAGTGTCGCGACATTTGCGTTCTGCGTTGCAAAACGGATGGTGGCATCCTCTTTCTTGTCGATGATATACGGATTGGCATCGACACCGGGTGTGAAGCTGCCCGATGCCGACTGGCTTCCGTTGAGGAAATAATAAATAGGCAACTCGCTTGCTGTTTCAAAGGTACGCGGGTCGGTCACATAGACTTTGGGCGCTGGCACCTCAATCTCTTCGGTGGTGTAGTTGCCTTGGCCATCATCCTCGAACACCGCCACTTTTTCGGTGGTAAGGTCCTCAAGGTCTTCGGATTCATCGGCAACGCTTTGGTGCAACGAACGGTCAACAGCCCTCTCGGTGTCGAGCATCACATTCACGGTTTCGTTGAGGATGTATCCGAATGAAGCCGCGGCCAACTGACCGAAGTCGCCCATGGCGATTTCGGAGGTGTCCACAACGATTTCATAGTAGTCCATCGCCGCAGGATCGTATTTCTCTGCTCCCTGCTTTTCGGTCAGCAGCTCATACACCCAGTTGCGGTATTTGTTCGGCATCATTCCGGTGTTCTGCGTCCATTTGCGTTGGTCGTCGGTATCGTCAAGGGCGCGATAGCGGTTGGCGAAACGACCGATGTTGTGCGTGGTTTCGGGCTGCAACACATTTTCGCCGTCGCAGATCAGCGTGTCGATGCCGCCAAGGGCGTTTACGAAGCAGAAGTATTTCTCCCTACCCGACCGTTCCTCATAGATGAAGCGTTGGCGGCACACTTCCTCGTCCTTGACATTGTAAAGGACGAGATCGTAATATCCCTTAAGGCGGTTGCTCAACACATTGGCCATGCCAATGAGTCGGCTGTAACGCACATTTGCACTAAAGCAACCATCGTTGCTTGTGGTGCATACCGTAACATCGAGGTGGTCTCCCGTCTTGGGATAGAAGCGTGCAACCAGCGTTGACCCACCCGAAAGTTCGAGCCAAGTCAACCATTCCGGCGACTCGTAGTTGGTCACCTTCTCAATAGGCTGGTTGGTGAGAAAGTTTTGTCCGCTCCAATTCATAAAAGCCATCGCCGACTTCAGTCGGGCGTTGGCCACATACCATGACAGCGTTGCAGGGTCGCCCGACACATCTTCGCCAACCAGGACATAGAAAGTGGCCGTGAATTGACGGCGATAGTCGGTGTGAGTGATTAGGTCGCCGAGCGACGAAGGTATCTGTGTTTCAAGGTATTTGTCATACAAGCCGCTGAAATCAATGGAGATTTGCCCGCTGAAATCGGGCGAATAGCTTCCTTGATACACGGTTTCGCTGCCCACGGTCAGCACGGCAAGCAGCGTCGATGGCGTTGTGATGACGAAGGCAGGCACCTCGTTTTTGGCGTAGGTTCGACCTGCCACTGGCTTCTGACTGAATTGGTTGATATTCATGTCGGCAAAAATAATTCAGCGGTTAAAGAATGGAGTGACAAATATCAAGGCTGAACGGCGGTGAAAGTGAAGGTGACGGTGACATTGGTGAACTGGTTGCTACCCTCAAACTCCTGCATCTGCGGCGTGTATTCCGGTTGCCACTCGATGATTTCTCTGAAGTAGATGGTGATGTTCGCCTGACGGGTAAGATGCTTCACCTCTCCAATCTGCTCGGGGATTCCTGGTTGCAGGTTGTCTCCAAGGTATTGTACAGAATAGCTGCCATATTCAATCCAGTGTGATGCCACACCAAAGGTCATGTCGGGAATGTCAATGTCGCCAAAGTTCAGGCCTCCGCCCATTGAAGTCCAAAGTGCTTGCAAAACGGTCATGATGTCGTCCGTAATCTCCCAAACGAGATTCGTTTGCGAGATCGGCACAATGGCTGTGTCTTCGATGCCATCGATGAAGGATTTCACCAACAAAAACTCTGCCTCCGTCAGAACCGGCTTCGGTCCTATCGTGGCCGAAGCGGTGATGGGCAACAGTTTTTGCCCGAGGCAGTGTTTCAGCCTGGTCATGTCCATGGCCAGTATCTGACCAATGCTGTAGTCTACGCGACTGCTCATGTGGGTTGGATGGTTAAGCAGCAGATTGTTGTAGCGTTGCCAGCACGGCTCGTAGAGGTCGTAAGGGCACACACCAATGCCCAACTCAAAGAAATACTTACCATCTTGGGGTTGTGCGTATGGGATAACCGGCTGCGTCGTGCCCGTCGTTTGATAGACAAAATGGCTGTCGGTCACTGCTTGAACGACAATGATGTCTTGATTATCGTCAGCAGTTGAGCCATTGTAGGATGTGTGGGCGTGGAGACGGTCGCCGATGAAAGGCGTCGTCTGCATTTTCCCTTCCACGAGCATCAACGGGATGCTGTCGCCTTGGCTGAACTCTTCGGTGTCGTCGCTGTTGTTGCGGTCGTAGGTGAAGTGGTTTGTGCCCAGCAGCTTTGTTGCATACCGGGCATTGGTGGTGTCGTATTCAACGGCGTAAAACTGACCTGTAGCACGGCGAAGTATCAACGGCGCGTTTGTCGGTGGGTTAGCCGTTGGGTATTGTTGGAACTCCAACTCGTTCACATAGTCGAAGTTGCCATATTTCTCAATCAGCTTGTCAAAGGTGGCGGCGGCTGGATCGGTGCCTTCGATTTTGTTGGTCGGCGACATCACAATGCGCTTGGTCGGGTTGAGTTGCACCTTGAAATCGCCCTCAACGAGCTGTGTGATGTCGAGGTCGGCATCCAAGGTCAACATCTTTTCCATGGCCACAATCTTCACATGGCGGGTTTCAGAGTCCACAACCGGCTGCACATGGAATTTGTTGTTCAGCCAGGTTAGTAAGTCGCTCAGTGTACAACTCGGCACGAGGTCTTTATAATAAAGGGTGAATGTCGGGTTGCAAAAGCAGTCGGAGCAGTTGTGGACAATCACCATGCGTTGGAATGGCCATTCGGCAAGGCAGTTGGATGTCATCTCATAGCCAAGCAACTCAAACAGCAATTCGACCAGGCGCGACAACTTCAGGAAGGGTGCGAGGCCATAACAGTCGGGCACCGACATTTGGTCCACATCGCCTTCGTGGACATATCGCGCTTGCCAAACGAGTGCTTGACCGGCATCCACTTCGTTGTTGTACTGATAGATTTTGGTCTTGTTTCCGTGGCCTGCATCCACTTCGTAAGGCGCAACGGCGACTGGGAATATGACATAATCATCCGTCACTTGGCCTTCGTAGATACCCTGCAAGTGGTCAGCGACTTTATCTGCCCTCTCGAAGGTGACGCTTTCATCCGCGAAGATTTCCTTCAAGGTTTTCTTTTTAGATTTGGAATAGAGGTCGCTGTTGTCGATGGCAAACGAGGCATCGATGCCATCGGTGCGGTGCATGGTGTCAACCACCAACTGACCCCGTTTGCAAACCGGGCCGACTTCGAGAATTGCATCCACCTTGTTGATGTATTTCTCGGCTCGGTCGATGCGTTCACGATGGCCAAGGGCATTGAGATTCTTGGTTGATGATGGCAGCGTTGCGGGAATGCTGGCATCTCCTTGGTCACTGAGCAAGGGGTTGGTGCGTTCCATCGTCAACGCGAAATCGCGTGGCAGGTCGAGTTGTCCGTTTTCAGTAGTGATGTTCATCGTGAAGTAATGTCTTTGAATCGGTTGGTTTGGTTGTCGAGTTCAATGAGGTCTTTGCGCACAAGGTAGGCTCTGATGGCACCCGTGGCCATGCTCTTTATTATGGCAGCCTCCACAGCGGCCTCAATGTCGGCGGTGGTAAATCCACCTGACATTCCTTTAGGCATGTCACCCGTGAAGCCACCATCGGCGAAGCCACGGCTGATGGAGCCGCTCCGTCCGTGGCTGCCCGTCTTGCGATATTGTTCGAGGTCCGCGAAGGTGGTCGGGTTGTCGCGCACCATCCAATGCGGGGCAATCCACTCGACACCTTCCTCGCCAACGGTGGAAAGTGTCGTGTGGTTTTCGGTGAAACCGCCTTCAGCATGGCCGGTGATGGCGCGTGTGCCCGTTGAAGGTGCTGAAGCCACACCACCGCCACCGCTGGCCGAAGCATTTTTGATGGCGTTGCGCTGCTTGATAATCGTGGCCACCTCCAAGGCAGTTGTAGCGGCCACGATAGCGGCAAACACGGCACCAAGTATCGGGTTTCCGGCAGCGGCAAAAGCTTCGACGGCCGCCAAGGCACCGGCGGAAATAGCCTTTGCGATGTTGATCACCATTTCCGTGTCAGCATATTTCTTTTGCAGATCGAGCTTCTTCTGCTCGTACTCGGCTTCGATGGCCTCGCGTTCCTCAGCGTTGTCGCCGGCAGCGGTCAGTTGTGCCTGGTATTCGGCTTCCAGTTGTGCGGTCTCGGCTTCCTTCAGGGAAGTCACGAAGTTGGATGCAAGCTCGGCGGCTTTGTTGGCCTTTTCAAGGTAGTCCTTGATGTCACCAAGCCTTTCGTTCATCTCTTCGTCGGCGTATTTCTTGCGCATCTGCTTGACGGCTTCTTCGTACTGCTCCTCGGATAGCAATTTGGCCTGGTGTAGTTCTTCGAGTTTGTCCAGCTCGGATTTCAGTTCCGACTGTCGCGCAGACGACGGGTCCAGTCCGGCGATGACCTTCTTTGCATCCTCCTTCAGTTTCTTCATCTCGTCGTATGCCGCCTTTTCAGCCTCAATCTGAGCATCAAAGATGGCTTGCAGCGCGGCGGTTTCATCCTGCCCGCTTTCAATTGTCAGCTTCAGCTTTTCTTCCAGATAGCGCATCTTCAATTCGAGCGACTTCGCATGGTATTCCTTTTCGGTAATCTCTTGTGCCGACAACGAGAGCGACAAAGACTGTTCTTCCTCCCTCTGCCGTGCCTCCAGCTGTTTCAGCTCTTTGTCGTAGTCGCCCTTGCGGTTTTTCATCCGCTCACTGAGGATTGACGCTTCAACCTGTGTAATATCCTTGCCGTTTGCCTTGGCGAGTTCAAGTTTTTCGACAAGGTATTTCATCGTGATGTCGCGCAGGGCCTTTTCGTGTTGTTCGGCATTGATCTCACCGTTGAAATATTGCTGATTTATAAGGTTTTGTTCCTCGCGTTGGCGTTGTTCCAGCGCCTTCAGCCGCTCTTGGTAGCGTTTATCGTCGGCCTTGCGGTCGGAGGCGGTGAGCCTGGCATAACGCTTGGCCAGCGCCTTCGACTCCTCGTCGCTCAGGGCGGCATACTCCTTGTCGACCATCGCCTTTTCCTTCTTGGTGAGGTCGTCGTAGCGGGTCTTCAGATAGTCGTATTGGGTTTTGGAGAGGATTGCGTTGGTGGTGGCCGTTTCTTCTGTTTCCACGGTACGCCTTTCGGCGTGGTTATTGCGTATTTCGTCAATCTCCTTACGTTGCTCCTCCTTCAGCTGCTCAATTCTCTCGTTGGCAGCGGCAGGGTTGTCTCGGTTCATCTCGCGAGCTTCGTTGAAGAGCTGCTTGTACTTGTCGTTAATCTCCTTGACGGCCTTTTCCTCTTCCGTCAGCCTGCCAGCCTTCATTCCCAGCTCGTTGTTGATGCGACGCTCGATTGCAAGTTGGATTTCTTTCTTTTGGTTCAAGTCTTCCTGGGCCGCAGTTTCCTCTTTCAAGGCCTTGCCATACGGTGTGACTTCACTTGTGCTATATGCTCCAGCCGATGATTGCATTGTGAAAGTGCGTATTGTTGCCGTATTGCCGCCAGCATTCACGAGGGCGTCGTCTTTGGACTTGGTGGCATCCTCCAGTGTCTTTTCGGCCTCCATCACCTCTGACACGGCCTTCTCGTATTCTTCCTGAAGGATTTTCTGCCTCGTCACCTTTTCGAGGTTCTTCAGGTACTCCTTCAGCGCGTCGGTGTTGTCGTTGATGAGTTGGCCTTCCTTGGAGAGGTCGGCATGATAGCCAGGCACGATTTTCTTCAGCTCGTCCAAGGCACGGCGGCGTTGGTCGAGTTCAAGGTTGTTGTTATGAACGATATTGGTGAGGGCTTGCACCTTGCCGGCACCTTCGCCATATTCTGAATTGATGCGCTTCTGTATCTCGTTCATCTTTTCCGTTACCTCGTTGGCCTTGTTTGCCTCTTTGGTGTAATGGACGATCGCTGCCACTACTCCGGCTATGGCCATGGCAATCACGCCGAACACCGAAGCGCTCATAACGGCATTCAGTTGTGATTGCGCGATAGTGGCAGCCTCGGTGGCGCCAATCAGCTTGAAGAATGCCGTGCGCGTGGCCCACAGAATGGTCTGCCAAGTCTTCTGCAGCACAGTACCGGCTTTCACTACCGCATTATAGGCAGTCGTGACGATGGTCTTCGCCTTGACAGCAGCCGTAAACGCCACAATGGAGATAATGGCCGCCTTGATTTCCTTGCCGTAGGTGGCAAGTGCCTTAATCAAATATGTAATAGCATTGGTCGACTTCAATAAGACAGGGTTGAGGCTTTGTCCAAGTGCAATACTGGCATTCTTGAACCCCATCCTTGCCTTGTCAAGTTGTGCATTCGAGTTATTGTTTTTCACCGTATACTCATCGGTGACCGATGTTGCCTTTTCAAACTCCACGATGGCAAGCCGTTGTGCTTCGGTGACGGCATCGAGGTTCTTTGTCATGGCCGACAGCACGCCAACGGCACGGGCGCCGTCCAAGCCAATCGCATTGAACATGGGCACCATGGCGGCAAACCCATCCTGCCCGTTCATGGCCTTCATCACGGTGGTGATGGCCTCGTTGGCGTTGGTCTTTAGCAATTCACTGAAGGCTTCCACCTCCATGCCGGCATATTTTGCGAACTTGGCGGGTTCCTCATACATTGACATGAGGAACTTCTGGAAGGCGGTGGCGGCCATCTCCACCTTCATGGCCGACTGGTCGAGTCCGGAGGCGAAGCCGAGAATATCCTGAACCGAAAGCCCTGCCATCGCTCCAACACCTGCAAGGCGTTGGGTGAAGTCAACCAGATAGGCTTCGCTTGCGGTGGATGCCTGACCCAAGGCATTGACCGCCGAAGCAATCGATAGTAACGACTTCTCGATGCCCATCTCCTTGGTAAGGCCGAACACATCGGCAATCTTGCCAAGGTTCTTGATGGCACCCTCTCCCAAATCCTCACCGAGTGCGACTTGAATTTGGTTCGCGGCACGGACAAAGCCGAGAATGTGTTCCTTGCCTTGAATACCGAGCTTCCCGGCATCGCGGGCCAGCAACAGCAGTTGCTCGCGGCTGGTGCGGGTGTTGATTTTCATCAATTCTTTGTCAAGGCCTTCCACTTCCTCATGGAGTAAGCCCGTGGTCTTCATCACATCCGAATAGACATCATCGAGCTTCGCAGCATCCTCGGCACATTGGCGGAACTTCATGGAAACACCGGATATGGTTCTGGTCAACGTGTCGAACATGCTCCAATACTTATTGAAAAAGCCAACGGCACTATCCACGATGGATTTCGACCGTCTGGTTTCTTCATTCATCAGCTTAGTGGCCTTTTCAATGGATTTGATCCTGGCTTCAACCTTTTTGTAGTCTTCGGTTAGTCGGATGTATTCTTGCGTACCGGGCACGAGTTTCTTAATCTCGGCGTTCAACTGTTTCTTCAGTTTGATTAGATTGCTGAGGCTACGCCCATCGAGGCTATTCATCGCCTTTTGGTAGTTCTCAACGCCAACCTGAACACTTTTCAGCGATCCTTCCGTCGACTTGATTTGTTTCTGTAGTCTCTTTTCTTTCTTTTCCCAGCCTTCCTCGCTTTTGTCAATCTCTGCAAGCTGCTTGTTCAGGTCGGCAAGTTTCTTCGTGTACTTTTCGACGGCGTCCTGGGCCTGCGATTGGTTCACGTAGATTTCGCTGGTAAAGGTATCTCTGTAGTCAGCCATAATGGTTTGTTTTTATTGGTAATGTTGCTTCGGAGTGGCGAAGCTCCTCGATTCAATCGTATGGATCATTGACATGGCTTGACGGCCATACACTTCGCCTACCAGTTCGCCAAGGCGATGCCGCTGGTTGGCGAAAATCCTGAAATACCAGGTACGCCGCTCTCTACCACGGCCTTTGCCTTCAAACTTCACCAAGCCCATGTTGCCGCGATCGTATCCACGTCCAACACCCTTTTCAACATAGATGCCGTACATGGGGAACGAGAAATACATCATGTCGGGCACGGTGGTCGTGCGTATGCGACCGGCACCACGCCCAACGGCTACATTGTTGGCATTCATGGTACGATAGCCGTATTCGATTGAGCGATAGAGCGTCCCCGTGTCGAAAATGTCCTTGTCGAGCAGCTTGTTTTGCCAACGCTCGATGACGATCCGACCGAACTCGTCCCAGTCCACCTCGAACTCAACAGGCTCGTTTCTGTTTTCGCGTGTCATAGCGTCCAATCGTCGTTTTCGGTGAAATCAAGTTTAAGTCGCCAGCCCACATAATTGGCTGCACCACGCACGAAGTCGCGCTTCGGGCGGCGGTTCCAGCCTTGCATTTCGGGGTCGCCTGCGCCCTGTCGGGCCAACAACAAGGCTCGGATGCGCACCACATCGGCAAGGCATTGGTTTTCCAACGGTCGACTCGGCTTGGAGGCATCAGCCATACGCATCACGTAGATGCTCTGTGCGAAGCGCGTCACCGGCACGTCGTTGTAGTCGTCGTCATCGAAGTGGAACGCATCTTCAAACAAGACCACGAAAGGCAACGACTTATGTTGGCAAAGCTCGGGAAGGGCTTCGAGGCCGTCGGGCGAGTCAATCACCTGTTCGTCCACATTGGTGACTGCCGGCAAGTTGGCATCCGGCGCGGTCAAAACTGCTTTCAAATAGTCGATGGTAAGCATAGGTTTGCGATTTTTATGCAAATCTATGCTACGCAGGCGGCTTTGCAGTGACAAAAAAAAGGCCCCGCGACAACGCGGGGCCGTGCCTATCGTACCGGGGGCGGGCCGCCTCTGTAGGTTTTGCCGCTCCTTTTGCTGTTGTCCTTTGGCGGGCTTCCGTTTCCGAAGATGGCGTAGCCAAATGCCAAGGCGATGAATATGATGCCAATCAGTGTTCCCATGGCGCAAAGATAGTCAATTTTCTTCTTTCTGCATCTCTTCCATCAAGGTTTGCATTTCCACATCCAATTGTTCGGCCTGTCCCTTGAGGTCGGCAAGGCCTGACCGAATCTCGCACATGCGGGTGATGATTTCTGTGCGTTTCATGCCGCACCTCCTTTCCTGATGGTGAATATCCATCCGTTCTTTTGGCAGTGCCGCGTGATCCAGTCGTAGTCCTCTTCCTGAAGGTTGCGGTGGGTGATGTTGTGACGTGCGTGGCAATCGCGGAAAATTACCATTGTCGCCCCGACCATTTGGGGCTTCCACTTTGCCGTCTCTCCGGCTGTCTTTTGTGAGTTTTGCATATCTGTATAGCATTTAAAGATTTGGGCAACAAGAAAGCGGTCGCCACTTTCGCTGCTATACAGATGGTCCACCACGAGGGGGCTTATCTACGAAAGGGCGACCGCAAAGGTCTTTCTATGTTGGCGGCAGGGCATTAAAAAAGCCCCGCGAAGTGTCGTTGGGCTGTTTCCGCCGCCCCTGCGTGATGGTCAAAACCACCTGTATAGCGTTGCAAATATACGGCTTTTTTGGATTGTGCAAGAAAAAAAAAGGAAAAAAACATTTTCCTGATGTCAGGAAAAAGAAAAAGTTCCCAAATTGGGAACTTTTTCGGTTTTGAGCCATGCTCTTGAAGTACACCTACTGTGTCAAAGAAAGTGTTCAAGCCATTGCACGGCTCAATTCTTGCGCAAATTGCTGTACGCTTACCTTTATTCTCTCCTGGGTCTTCGGTGAAGGATGGCGGCGGCCCGTCACATATTGCGACAATTGAGCCTTGTTGATGCCCGTCATGCGCGACAACCCTGCCAGCGTCAGCAAGCCTTTGTAGTATTGAAGGAAGGCCGAAGCATCGTACACAAACTCAAATTCAACCTCCACATTCTCACCGGTGCGCTCAAGATGGTCTTGGCGCATAGCCTCAAACACGGCAAGGAAGTCTTCCTTCGCCTCTTTTACAGACTTGCCTTCGCCGAAAAAGCCGAAGGGCAAATTTTCGTTTTGATACACCGAATACCATCCATCGGTACCACATTCGATGTGAGCTATTACCTTCTTTTTCATAGTGCTATGTTTTTAGATTTCTTTTCTACTTTGAGGGGTGGGGCTTATTCAAGCCCCGCATCCCTCATTATGCTTTTTAGTGTTCCTGGCTTAACTTCCTGCGAACCGTGGTGGCTCATTGTGAAGTATTTGCCTGTCTTTGGGCTGTACCATAACGGATGCCCCGCTCTGGTCGTTTTGGTGTCGTAACACCCTGCGTTTCTTAGTCTTCTTTCCAGTTCGTTGTACTTCATGGCTTTGTTCCTTTCTTTGACGATGCAAAGATAATGCTATTTTTTTGAATAGCAATTAAAAAATTGATCTTTTTCAAATAAAGTGCATTTTTTTCGTTGAATCACGAAAAAAACCTCCACACCCTACGGCATGGAGGAAAAATCCAAACAACGAAAAGAAAATATGGAACTACTCGATTTCAATGAGGCCGTTGGCCTTGGCCAGGCGCTCAAGTTGGGCGACGACCTCGGTTTTATCGCTCGCATCACATCGGAAATCTTCGGGCAACGTGAGGCCGATTTTGTAGGCAATGGCAGGTGTGAGCGGATAGCGTTCGTCGCGGTCCACGTTCAATACTTGGATGGCGAAGCCGTTCAAGGTCTCGCGGATGTAATAGACATAGCGTTGGTTTTCAGGATTGATGTATTTCTTCATGGTTTCAGTGCAGCTTTTAATAATAGGTACGCCAATGCGGCCACGGCGAAGACAATGCACACCGTGGCAACGGTACCATTGTCCTGCCGCGCCTCCGACGCTTTTTCTCCTTGCCGGGTTTCAGCATCGGCGGTCTTTTTGACTGCCGTGCTGTCGGTAAGCGTATTGGTGTGCGTGTTCGCTTCGCTTTCTGAAGTGATTTCGATGGATTTTAACGAGCCGACGCCACCACCCTCTGCACGACGGCCTTTCCGTTGTGTAGGACCAATTTGGGAGGCGGTGTCAGATGTTGGTATTGGCCAACCGATATATTCAGACGATAATGGGTAAAATTCGACCTTGATGTGTTGCTTTTCGGAGATGGTGCTGCTCAGGCTATCGACTCTTCGCAGCACCACCCCTATCTCATCGACATACTGGCGAGACTGCGAGACCTTGGATTCCAAGTTCGCACGGCAGCCGGTGAGCAGGCATTCCAAAACCAATATCATTATGAACAGAATAGATTTTCTCATCAGTCGTATTGCGTCAGGTTGTTGGCGGCGATGGTCGCCATGATGGATTCGACATAGTTGGTGGCCGTGCAATAGCCCGATGCCCTGATGGCTTCGGCTTGCGCCCTGGGCGTTGTGGCGGGTTCAACGGTCTTGTATCGAGTCGTTCGTAGGAGACAATTGCGGTCGCGTATGCTTTCAGCCAACGACGCGTATACGCGGAAGTTGCTGTTGATGGTCACGCGCTTGCCGTCATACACTTCCCCTGTTTTCATATTAACCGATGGTCCTTTCCAAGATTTGCCTGCCTTGATGCCGAAATAGTTGTTGTACTTTTCCGATAGGGCGCTTCGTCCCCAGTTGCTCTCAATGGCGGCCTGGGCGATGAGCACCGAAGCGAAGAAGCCACCCATGTCTTCGATTTCGGCCAAGGCGAACACCATGCGAGCGATGAATGCCTTTTTCAGTGATTTTACTTTGGTTTCCTTCATGGCTCCCTCCTTTCGACCTCTTTGTTGGTGATGTGTACCGTGATGAACATCACCAAGTCGGCCACGGCCAAGATCACCGTGACGATGAAGAAAGCCGTCAGACACCATTGGTGCCCTGCGGCAAAAGCGCCCACCAGCAGCAGCTGTGCCAGGCGGACGACGGCCAAGATGATGAATAATGCTGTCATTGTTTTGAATTTTGTTGCAAAGATGGCAATTGCCTCCGGCGTTGCAGTGACAGTTTCTCTCGATCGAATCCGCACACTGGGCAGATGGTCCAGTGAAGGTGCGCGTCGTATTCCTCTCCGCAAACCGGGCATATTGTCGGAATCTCGTGGTTCATGGATTTCAGGTTTTTTTCCGCAAGGCGGCCATTTGATCCTCGCGTTTCTTGGCGAGTTCGATTTTGTTCTGCAAGGCGGCCAGCACATCGTGCATCTTGCTTTGCTCGATGCGCTCGTTGTCCTGCGGGCAGTCGTTATTCAGCATCAGCATGATGTTCTGCCTTGCCTTCAGCGGGTCGTAGCCTTCGGTGCTGCCTCCTTCGCTGTCGAGCACCAGCGGGTATTGTCCCTTCAACCATTGCATCACACCAGCCCACCACAAAGCCACCTCGTTGGCGAATTGCGGCGACACGCCACGGCGGTGGTCGCCCAAGTCGTTCAATGCCTTCCACACCAAACTTGGGTCGTTTTCCAGCCGGTACCTGTACATCAGTGCGTCGGCATGGAAGTAGTCCCCAAACTTGATGTCGTCTAAATATCGGTTCACCCTGGTCGGATTCACGATGTCGCAAGGCAGCGTGTCAAGGATGAAAGCCAACCTGTTGCAGAAGTCCGCCAGTTGCCAAGTCTCAAGCCTGATGCGTTGCCCATCGCCAGTACGAAACATGCCCATCCCTTCGTGTTTCAGTCCCGCCAAGCGGCAAAACAGCACGAAAAGCGTTTCCTCGCGGCTCAGTTGCTCGTTCATCAGCGAGGCGATGATGGCAAGCTGCTCTCGGGTCACCTCATGCCAGCTGGTCGGAATCGTCAGATCAATCCTCTCACTCATATCGTATCTACTATGTGTCCGGCGTTGAAGTCAACGCCAGACAAGTTCACGCAGCTTGATGCCGCAAATTCGGTGAAGTCATCCAGGCTGCCAAGCATCACCTCGCGGGCGCGAATGGCGGCTTGCGTGGCACGTTGACGGTCGCCCACGGCGAGACACACAGCCACGTCGCGCAGGCGCTCTATGGCTTCGCGCTGTACGCCGTTCAGGTCGTTGTCGCGGTACAGTTCGCGCAGGCGGATGATTTCGGCGGTCGAAACGTAGCTGGCGGCCAAGTCCATCATGGCCGTGCTCATGCCCATGCGCCAGTTGTGCATCGTTTCCCAGTGCGGTTTGTAGTCCAAGCCTTGCGGCACGTGGCGACGCACCTCGCCGAGTGTCGGCATGAAGGCCATGGCCATGTAGGCATATTGCTCCGTGCCGCGCCAGTCGGGATAAAGCGCATAGGTCTCTCCTCGGTCGACGCTGTGGGCTGTCAGGTAGTTCACCAAGGCATCGCAGTCGGTGTCAAGCCTTTCCCTTAGGCTTGCCATCAGGTTGTCGCGCCGTTGTGAGCTGGCCGCGCTCATGGACTGGTTGTTCTGCACCACCATGCCTGCCTCGCCAAGTTGCAGGTTCATTTCGTCGCCCACCGTCAGGTAGGCCTTGTCGGCAATCACCCGTTTCACAAGCAGGCGAAGGCGCGGGTGAGGGTCGTTGCCCTCTATTTCTATTTCAAGCAGTTCCTCCAATTCCGTGCTGATGATGTTGTCCGTCACCCAAGCCTGAGCCCTCTCGGCGAAATCGTCGAGCCGGTGGCTGTCGTCGCGCAGGTTGATTGAAGGCAGCAACTTCCTCAATTCACTGATTCCGTCAAGTATCATTGTGCGTAAGTGTTAGTCGATTCCTGTTTGCCGCTCTTGTTTTGGTCGAGCGTAGTGAATATGTATTCCGGCAGCACAATGGCGATGTCTTTGTCCCAGCCATTGATTTGCTTCACAATCGAGAACGGGCGCAACACCAAGTCGATGTAAGGCCGCATCTGCGCCTGCTTCATCAGGTATATCTCGCGGATGTTGGAGCCGCTGAGCGAGTTGCTGTTCTTGCCAGGTACGGCCCCAATCAGCGAGGGGTGAACGCCCATCGCGTAGCTGATGACGTTGGCCACGGTTTCGTAGTCGGTCAAAAACTCTCCCTCCTTCACCATATCGTTGATGGTCTCGATGTGGATATACTTTTCCTCGGTGTTGCCGTTGCCCGTCATCTCCTTCAGCACGGTCATCGCCTTACCTTGGTTCTCGGCACCGCAGGCGAAGTCGTTCAACTCCTTCACCACCTTTTTCTTCAGCTCTATGCGCTTCGCGATGTCGTCGGCGGGCACACCGGCCTGTTGCTCGCGGTAGGTGAAGTATTTGTCAGACGCGTAGATGATGTAACGGATGCCGAGGTTGTGTTCGAGGATGGCTTTCTTCAGCTCAGGGATGGCGGCGATGTTGTCGTACCAGCCCGAGCGGAACACGCTATACCAGTTCGGATACGAGTAGTAAGGCCGTCCTGGACTGGGCAGGTAGAGCGCCATGCAAACGCGCTTGTAAGCCTTTGCCGCCATCTGCGTCCTAATGTCTTTCACGGCTGCAAACTCGTCGATGACGTATGATTTCTCGATGTCGGCATTGTCGGGGATGCTGCCTGGCGACTTGTCCCACTTCGAGGAATAGAGCAACCATTTGATTTGGTCTTTATCGTCCAAGCCCCAACGCGAAAACATGGCCTCGCGGTGAAGCATCCGCTTGATACCCGTGAAGTTTTTGTCGAACACGAACAGCGGGAACGCGTTGTGGAAATAGCTCAGGTCGGTCAATATCTCAAGCGTGAGTTGCGGCACGTTGTTTTCGAGGAACCAGTCGTATTCCTTGCCTTCCGTCACTTCGGCCCAATCACGAATCTTTCCACTCTCGTCACGCATCAGTCGGGCCACCTTCGGACCGTTGCCGTAGCACACACGGGCGTTGAAGTCCGAGTTCGTCCCGATGATCTCAACGCTCTCTATCTTGTCCATCACCGTCTGTGGCAGCAGGTTTTGCAAGCCCCACGGCGCCACGCGATAATTGTCGTCCTCGATGATGTTGAGGTTCTTTTCGTCGAAAAGGCTGTGGCTGGTCACCATCAGGATGGCATGAGCTTTCTCCATCAGCGCGGTGTTCTCGCCAACCCAAATCACATCGTCTGTCATAGCACAACCTCCTTTCCGGCGAACTCCTTGATGGTGTCGAGGATGACTTTAGCCAGTTCGCCCGTTGTCAGGTTCTTGATGTTCATGGTGTCGCCCTCCGAGTGTAAAGAGGTGAACGCTGCTTTATCGATATGCACCCAATGGCCTTCAGCCGAAGCCCAAGTGATGCTGAACTCCTCCAGTTGGGGAGCCACTTCGAACAATACTCCTTGGCGTATGTACTCCATTTTGAAAGATTTTCGGCAAAGGTAATCAGCCGCGTTCAAGTAAGAGTGACAGAAAAATCGTCGCCTGCAAGTCCCTCGCGACGCCGCAGGCGGCGATTTTTTTTTGCGATAAAACCTGTCAAATCTTGAAAACCACAAAAATCTGACTTTCAATCTCCTAAATTCCAAAAAACGAGCGAAGCGAGTTTTTTTCTGTCGGAAGACCCTGCGCCGCCCTACGGAGTTTTACCCAATCGGGGGCGGCTTTTTGCGAAATATGCCGCGAGGGTCTCCGTGGGTTGGGGTCTCCATGGGAACAAAAAAAAGCGCTGGCAATTGCCTGCGCTTTGTCTCCGTCTGCCTTGGCTCAATACATCATCTCCCCATGGTCACGAAATGAGTAGTAACAGTCTGAGCCCATGATGATGTGGTCAATAAAGCAAATATCCATCAATTTGCAGGCTGCAAGCAATTTTTGAGTTAGTCGGCGGTCTTCCTCGCTGGGTCTCGGGTTGCCGCTCGGGTGGTTGTGGCTTAGTATTATCGAGGTGGCAACGCTACCAATCGCGCCCATCATTATTTTTCGGGGGTCTACTATCACATGGGTCAAGCCTCCATCGCTTAGCCTCAAGTAGCCCTTCAGCCTTTGGTCTTGGTTCAAATAAAGCACATAGGACGATTCAAACAGGGCTTCCGTTTCGGGGTCGTAGATGGCGCGGAGTTCCTCATAGGCTTCGCGGCTGTCTTTGAGTTGTTTTGCTTCTCTGTTGGTGGGTTTGCTCTTGAGTGTGTACTCTTTTACAAATGTCTGTTTCATTGTTTTGTGGGTTTTAAATGTTAGGGTATAATCTTATTAAATCGGGTCGGGTTTGTGAGTTGGTCGCGGCGGCATAAGCGAAGACTATTCCGCCACCGATGGCGCGGACGGCTGCGGCTGCTGTCGTGCCTGTGGCCACAACATTGTCAATAATGATGACACGTTTTCCGCTTGGGATGGGTTGGGATAAGTAAAAGCCTAATTTCTTGGGGCTTGGCTTGCGGCCTTGCTTCTTTAGGCTGTAGAGTGTTTCGCGGGGTGTGCCTTTCAGATAGTCGCAAACCTCGGCGGCGGTTTCTTTGGCGAGCAGCCTGCAAAGTTCTTTTGTATAGGTGGCCGCTCCAGAGTGTGAAGGCATGGGAACGAGTGCCGCATTACTCGGGATGTACCTGACCATTTCGGCGGCTGCTTTGCGAATTGCCCACTTTTCGCCGTTTTTCATTGCGTGGGCTGTCTCGTTGCGGTGGTTGGCTCTATAGTTACCTGTTGCAAAATATCGCGTTTCCATGGCTTAAATGATTGAGTAAAACATTGCTTCAAGGGTTTCCATCGGTACACCTGTTTCGGCTTGCACCTTTGCCAGGTCGTCATAGTCTTCCACCGTGTTTGCAATCAATGCAAGGGCGATTTCTTTGGGATAGTTGTCGTTTTTCATTTTGGGTTGATTTTGAGTTATTTATCTATTCTTTTCGTTTGAGCTGGTATCCTTTTTATTTTTGAAATTCATCATCTGTCCGTCGTTTTTTTTATCCGTTCCCCCCGAATCGCAGTATATCCTTTTTACGATGCTGAAAGAGAGTAGCTTACAGCAATGCAAGGGCACACCGAAAAATACAAGCCGATAGGTCTGGAGATTTTTCATTGGTGTGCTCTGTACCACCCTTGCATTGCAGAGGTAAGCGCAACTATCTTTGCAGCGGAAAAAGGTGTTAAGGCGACGGGAAAGGGAACTGGGATTGCGACGGCAGATGATACCGCTGAAAAACAGACACGAAGTGCAATCAACCGCCGATTAGGCGTGAACAAAAAACAGGAAACCCCGGCAAGATACCTGCTAAGGTTTCTTTTCGGGGTTTCCTTCCGCTTCGGCCTGTACGGTGGCAGGGTCTTGTCGGTTGAGGCGACAGCTACATGGAGCCTGCGTAATATAGCTGGCGCAGCAATCCGACATGTCCCTGACACCGGCGGCAGACTGGCCGTTGGGTCGGCACGACTCTACGGACAGGCTGACGGGCTTTGAGAGCGGAAAGGGTGCCGATACCGTAAGAAGGTCGCAGTGGAGCGTTGGTCACCTCCTCAGAGGTGGCGCGTGCAACGGAGCACCGCCGTCGGTTTCGGCACTCTTGAAGCGTGCGTCATGTGATTGCAGTCGAGTATGAGACGAAACCGCCTCTTGTGAGTCGAATATGTTTGAGACGGAAAGCACGGTCGAGCTTAGGCGAGAGACGCCCAAATGAAAAAAAATAATTATTTTACCCTAAGTAAAACACTACCAATCATTATTTTACTTTTAGCCCTTAAAGTAAATTTACGCATAGATATACTTGCCATCATCATACGGTTTCAGTATACAGCCTAATATTAATGTATCAAGGGCATCGGTGCCATCGGTACGCAGTTCGTAAGGAAGCGTAGCCGGGCTTTCTGGTGTCTTTTCGCCAGATTTGTCCTTGCGGAAACCGAGAGTGTTGATGGTGTAGCCCGTCAGGGGAATTGCCTGGATCAAGTCGACATTGTTGTCCTTATTGAGCATGGGAAACAGTTTCTCGCTGCCTTGGAAGGCATTGTTGATGATCAAGTGTTTCTTATCGTGTCGCATGGGCTGGCCAAGGTCGTATTCCATGACGGTCCATCCATTGCGTTGCAGTTCATCCCTAACCATGAACACTGCATCGTGGCCTTTCTCGATGTAGTTGATTCCCTTGGCGGTCGAATCGTAGTAGTAATGCACTGTTTTTGTCGGGTGGTACTGGTAGTAACGGCAGAACTCATGTACCACATCGCGAAGCCGTTTGTCGGACTTGGTGTAGAAACTGTGTACGACCTTCAGTAGTTGGCCTTGAATCTGGCCGGCAACAAGCCAGGTGATCTGTGCGTTGTAGTCGAAGGCTATGGCGATGGACTTGTTGCGCTGCACATCCTGGTCGATGAGGCTGTCGAATGGTTTGTTCTTATAGGATTCAAGCAGGTCGTTGTTCGTGGCCGTGTAGGTATGGATTTGTGGGTCGAAGTTCACGTAGAACTTGCCTTCGGCTTCGTCGACCCTTTGGCAAAGGATTGATGCCTTGAACACCATGGGCGTGAGGTCACGGGCGCAACGACGCACATAGTCGTTGCCCACAATGGCGATGTTGTCGAAGATGCTCCGTTCCTGGAAGTAGGTGGCTTTGCTTCGGAGATAGTTAAGTTTCGGCACCATGGCCATTGCCTGGCTGACTTTGCCTTCTGCGAGAAGCTGCTGGCGGAGTGTCTCAAGCCGGATAAGGTCGTCGCAAAGCTGTTTGTTGTACTCCTTCTCGTAGTTCTTAATGAGCCATTGCCCATCCTTGGTGGCGGGCATGTCGGAGAAAAAGTGCTGGCCCCAAAGATGGGGATATTTGGTCGGATCGTTGTAATAACGCGAGGAACCGCCAATGGCAGGCTGCACTTCAGATTGCAGTTTGTCGTAGTTCAAGCCTTTCGCCTCGTCGGCCACCAGCCAATGGATGGTCATCGAATTGGCTGATAGCACCACTTCCTGCGACACGATGACCATGATTGTTCCATTCGCGAACCACACGCAATCCTTCAAGTCGGAAGGCAGGAACAAAGGCTTGTCAAAGCCTAATTTCGGGTCGGGCTTATGGCCGATCACATAGTGGATGTCGCGCTTCACGCCAAAGGCATCGAGGGCTTGGAGCGCTGCAGGGAGTGTGCGCGAATGAGCCTGACGGAACGTAGACGCAAGGAACACTCCCGTCGAGCGCGGCATTTCGAGCACGTTGTTCCAAATCTGAAGCCCCACAGGATAGGACTTACCCCATCGGCGGGCGCATAGGTTGACGCTGCTGTTGGCCATGCAGCGATACCACATCAGTTGTCCTTTATGCAGATACACTTGACTCATCGGCGTTCACATATTCGGCATCTTGAATGACATCATCGTCAAAGTTGATGTGGTATTTCTCAAGCAGTTTGCGGGTTTCCTCGCGGTCTTTGTCGGTCACCTGCACATTAATGAAAGTGGGGTCGGTCACGATTTCAACCTTTTCAATCTGCACGAACTTCTTTGCATCGAGCAAGTCGCCGTCGTCGAGGTCGGTGCGATAGGTGCGGCCCCAGGCTTCGGCAATCTTGGTGAGAACGGTAGAGGTCTTGATGTCGCCAGCAATGGCGAGGGCGGCGGCTTTGTCAAGGAGATAGGCTATCTTCGTCTTGATCCAAGCCTTGCCTGCCGTCTGCACATTGCCCAAGGCGACTTTGGTCATCGACATGATGTTGTAGGCTTGTTGTCGGCTCATGCCGAACTCATTCATCAAGGCATTGCGGACTTGAATATCAGTGTATATCGGGTTGGAGAGCTGAAGCGTGAAACAAAACTCCATATGCTCCAACAGTTTCGCGTCTGCCGGAGCCAGTTCCGTCCTTTTTGTCGGGGTTTCAAAAAGGTGGTTCATTATTACATCAAGGCTGTCATTCCTCATGTTCTGATATGTTTTGTTTCAGCAGGTATTCCTTCATGTCCTTGAGGGCTTCGGGGCTGCCTGCCAGGGCGAAGCGGTTGGTGTCGAAACGGAGAATGATTTCGGTCTTCATCTTGCCACGATGATATGCCAAGGTCAACGGATCGTCTGGCTTATGGTTGAGGACACGGACAAAATCATCAATAGGTTTGCCGATGAAGGCGGCTATCTGTTTGGTCGTAAAAAACAACGAGGCAAGCGTCTCCACCTTTTCGGCTTCAGACGATTTGATAAGCATCTCGTATAATTCCGCAGATGTCGGTGGCAATTTCTGCTGTTTCTTTTCTTCCTGCTGTGGCATAATAACATTCGTTTCGATAATTGTTGGTTGCGTTGGCCGAGGTGATGATGGCAAGTCTCTTCATACCGGCCTCAATGAAATAGACCTTGGCGTGGCTATCGGTCAAATAGACCTCATCGGCGACACGCTCAAGTTGTATCAGTTTCTCACGGTGGCGTTCCATGACAGTTCGGTCGAGTACCAGCGTGATATGTTCGATGCAAAACTCCGTCTTCAGCTTCAGCAACTGCCTCATCCATCCATCAGTGATGCTATAGGTGAGAATGGTGAGGCGGTTGCATCCACCGAGCCACTCCACACCGTCGCGAAGCAACTGCATGGAGTTGGCGCGTGTTACCCTTACCGAAGGCACCGTCAGCATTTGATTCCCTTTGCACGGAGTTTCTTCAAGGTCTCTTCCGAGAGTGCAATGCCAGCCTGCAACATTGCATCCACACGATGTTGCACCTCAAGGAACTGTTGGTCGGTCAGTTTTTCGAGATTGGCTTTCTCGCAGATGTAGGTGCGATAAGTCGAAATGTTGAAGTTCGGCAAAGGAGATTCGGCCTTATCGGCTTTTTCCTTTTGCTCGTAGAACTCACGGCACTTTTGGTCGATGAGTTTCCAGCCTTCACGATGTTCTCGGCTCACTTCGATCAATTCCTTCCGTGTTGCTTTCAGTTCTTCCCCTTCAGGCAACAGTTTCATCTTTGCGAAGAGGCCCATCTTACGGTGCCAACGGTCGTTGTTTCGCAGCCAAAGCTGCTTTGTTTCCTCCGTGGGCATATCGTCGTAACTGGTGAATTTATAGTGCTGGAGTTCTGCAAAGGTCACATTGTCTTTGGTGGCAATTTCTTCCTCAACATTTTCCAACACCTCGGAAATCATGGTTTCCACGATTGGGGGTGCGGATGGAACATTTTCGTCCGTTTTTGGAACGGATTCGGTAGGAATTGGAACGGGAACGGCTTCTTTTGGCACATCAGGCTGGATTCCGTTGACGGGTTTCAGCCCAGGGATGTGCGCCAGTTTCTTAAGTTCCTGATTCAAAAGCCTGATGTCACGCGACCGGCGAACGCGCTCGACAGCGAAGCGGTCTTTCGTGTACATGGCGAAAACGGCTACACCTTCCTCGAAAGTGTAGCCGTTTCGGGTGGTCAGGAAGGTGACTACCGGGTTCATCGTCAACTGCCGGACGGGGTGAACACGCCGGTCGAGCAGTTCAGCGTGCCGTCAGAGAGGAGGATGTTGCCAACGTAGGTCGGCAACGGCGTGGTGTCGGGGCACTCAATTTCCATTGTGATGCCCTTTGCCGAACCAGCCGCGTCGCCCGAGTCGCCATTAGGCGTGAGAGTGGCACGGTAGTCACGGTTTCCGATGATGTAGTACTTGCCATCGTGCTTCACGCAGAACACAAAGTCGCCGTTAGAGGCGAACTTGGCGAAGGCACGGGCCTCGTTGGTGATCTTGGGGTACGACAGCGTGGCGTGGTTCACCACCACCTTGCAGTCGGTCTCGCCTTGATATTCCCAACTGATCTTCCCCTTGCCTTGCGTGGAGTAGAAACGGTTCCAAGTCTTGCCGGAGACCAGCTCGAAGCTGCCGTCGTACTGGGCGTAGGCGTCGGCATCCTCGGCAGCATCGAAGTCGTCCTCTAAGGTCGGCCAGGTCTTGATGAACTGCTTGGCGACGTAATACACTTCGTCGCTGATGCCCGAAGGGTTGACGGAACCCAACTTGAATCTGATGTCGTCAGTTTGCATACTATAATCTCCTATCGTTTAAGGGTTACTTGCCCGTGCCTGTGACGGGGATTTCGAGATAGATGTCGTCAGTCGCCGAAGCGATGATGATGGTAGCGGACTTGGCACCGGCAGCAGTCGGGGCGAAGGTGACGGTGACGGCTTGGCCGCCATCGGCCATGGCTTCCTCAGCCGTAATGGCGTTCTTGTTGACGTTGAACTTGCCGTCGCCACCATTGACGGTGACTTGCAGCGAGCTGGTCAGGTTGACACCGCTGACGGTGATGTCTTGCGTCTTGGTTGTGTTCTTAGTCACTTCACCAAAGTCGATGTTCTCGATGTCGGTGGAGGCATACACGGCCGAAATGTTGGCCGAGAACGAGGCACACATGAGGTACTCCTTCGTGATGGCCTCGAACTGGGCGCCCAACCAGCAATTGTCGACATAGAGTTGCACCTTGCGGGGATTGGTGCCATGCAAACGGAGCAGGTATTCACCTGTGGCGTTGTCGCCTTCGCCGATGCCATCCGAGCCGAAGCGGAGGTTGTTGCGGGAGGCAAGGATGATGTGCTTCAGGTTGTCGGTACCGGGAGGGCTTGCCAACACGCACTTTTTGTTGGTGTTGTGCAGATACACATCCTTCGTGTTGTTGACGTACTGGGCAGCCAAGGTTTGGTTGCCGTGGTTGGTGCACCAGCTGATGTACATTTCACGCACGTTGTCGGGCATGAACATATAGACCGTGCCTTCGGTGGCCTTCAGGAGGGCGTTGGCTACGGTCCAGAGCAGTTTCAGTTTGTCGCCCGCGTTGTACGGGGTGATTTGGCCGAGCTGGATGTAGTTGCCCAAGGCTTGGGTGATGTTGCCAGCTGCTTTTTCCTTGGCGATGATGGTGTCGAAGCCGTCCATGGTGTCCATGGTGCCTGTGCCCTCGGCGTCGTAGACACCGCTCCAAATGGCGAAGTTCAGCTTCGAGGCAGCCTCGCGGATGTCTTCGACCACGATAGCCTTCACGATAGGCATCGTGATCTTCGACTTCGACAGCGGTTTGTCGAAGATGGTGCGGTAAATGTTCTCTGGATCGAATTCCTCGAACAGCTCATTGTGGTTGGTGGTCAGGGTGCGAGCCTTGATGGCACCGGGGGCCTTCGGGTCGCCTTCGGGGTCGTAGGGAGCGAACTCGCCATTGCCCTTCAGCATATAGGTAGTGTCACTGCCACGCAGCATCGAGCGGTGGCGCATATACTTAAGGTTCTCACTGATCATGTAGAGAACCGTGGCCAGCACGGTGGGGCCGAAGCTTTGTCCAGAGTTGACCAATTGAGTTGCAAGTGTGATGTTTGCCATGTTGTGGTTTAGTTAGAGTGATACGTTTCTTCGTGTTTCTTGATGTACTCCATCGGGCTGAGGCCGTCGTCCTCTTCGTCGGTGGGCGCGTGGTTGCCGTTGTGTGGGGCTTGGTGGTTCTCTTCCGTGTCGTGGTTCGACTCGGCGAGTTGTGTGCGCAACTCACTGATGGTGTTGTCGCGCTCGGTCAGTTGGCCTCTAAGGCCGTCTCTTTCTTCGGTCAGCTGGCGAATCTGTTCAGCCTGGGCGGTGATGGTCTGCGAGTTGGTCTCCTGAAGGGCTTGCTCGGTTTGGCCATTTGTCAAGGCGTCGTTGATTTCGGACAGCTGCTCTCCATCCAGTGTCACATGGCCATCGACCATCTGAAGGTCGTGGCAGGTGGCCAGGGATTGCAGTGCTTCAAATCCTTGCATTTCAGTAATGTTAGAGTTAGACAATTCAAGTGTTTTGGCAACGGCATCTTCCAAAGTGCCAATGCCGTCGATGAGTGTCCCCACCACATCCTGAGCAAAGTAGGTGCGGCCCTTCAACTGGTCGTCAGTCGCCGTGGGTCGGTTGGCCTTAACATCATTACGGAAGTCTTCGGCCAATGGATTCAGCAGGTTTTCGCGGATGGGTTTCACATCGCCCTCAAGGGCTTTTTCGTAGTCGGAGTTTTTCTCCTCACTGCCGTCGGCGTAGATGCGGAGACGAACGTAACCATCTTCGTCAACGGACTTCATTGGGTAGCCGCCCAGCTCTATCATCGTGCCGATGCAGCCTACCATATTGCGACGATCATGGGCTATAATAGAGCCGCAATAGGAGGCGGCATAATAGGCCGCGCTGCACATATAGCCATCGCAGTATGCAACAACGGGTTTGTTGCAGGCTTGGATGGCATCAGCCAGGTCGCGCACCGAATCGGCCGCACCGCCACCCGAGTCAACGATGACGATGCTGCCGAGAACACGGCGGTCTTGGTCACCTTGGCGAAGCCATTGTGCAACATCGCGAGTTCCATATTGGCAGATGTCGCCGTCACGCATCATCACGCCTTCGAGTCTTACCACACTGATCAGGTTGCCCTGAGGAATGGCAGGGCAATCCTTGTGTGTAAGACGGAAGTGGTAATACGAATTGTCGGCGATTTCGTCATCATCTTCGGTCTCATCGTATTGCACGATGGGATATTTCGCCTTGAGGCGGGCGGCTCCCAACATGTCGCGATAAAGAGCAAGCGCGGCGGCTGCCGACATGGGGTCGAGCATCCAATGCCGCGTCTTGGCGATATGGAAAAGTGTGTTGGTCGTTTTGCGCATGGGTTGCTTTTTTTAGTGGTGCAAAAATATCCCAAGCGCGGGCGGTGGCCGTGACGGTATTATCAGCGGAGTAGGCTCGTTTTGCCACGGTAATTCACTTCCATGGCAACTTCACGAGTGTTGCGGGCATCATATCTGTTGGAAGGTTTCAAGTAGGCAGGATATGATTTGGTGCCGATGGTGTAGCGTGAGCCGTCAACGGCGATAACATACACAACGACCGGGCGACCTTGGTATTTCTTCGCCAAGTCAATGTCGGCCTTTTGGCGGACCACGAAGGGAAGCTGCACATCGTAATACTTGCCGCTTTCGTCAATGGTCAGTTCCTCGGTGAGTGAGGTATTGTCCTGGTCGATGCTCTTGAACCAATGGGAGCCATCGCTGTAGACGACTGGGACGCTCCTTTCGGACTGTTGTTCTTGCTGCACCCATTGGTCGTTGACTTCGTTTTGTTCCTTGAAGCCGATTTTCAGTATTCCAACTTTGCTCATTTTATATCAATTTTTCAGGGACATGAAATCGTGTGATTTTCTTTTATTTACTTGATTTTTTCAGGGACATGAAATCGTGTGTTTTTTTGTTTAGTTCGATGCTGCCGACACCCTGTTTTCCTCAAGCTTTTCCAGATACCTAATCCAAGCCTTCCTTCGTGCTTCAATCATGCTTTCATTGAAGGTGATGTGATAGTTGTTGAAGAAAGCAACGATACCTTTGGTTATTTGAACCCGTTTTTCATTTTCTGACGTCTCGTTGGCCACGTTCTGGTATTCGACCCACCCGGCAAGGAAGGTCAGGAACTTGTCATTGAAGGTGCGTTTGAAGTAGGAGCGCACCTTTTTCAAGCCTTCCTCGGTGATGTGGTCGCGGAAAAGGGTGTCGCAATAATACATCCTACCGCTTCGGGCCTCATACACTTTGCGCAGGTTGGGTAGAGCGATTTGGAGTTGGGCATAGCCATCGGGAACGGGTTGCGACTCCCATTCGTCAGGCTCAAGGCATAGATAGGGCTTGATGACGGTCATTAGTTCGGAGTCGCGCTCGGGCCTAATGATGTCGCTTTGATGCGATTCGGTGAGATATTTGTGCAGGTCTGCCTTCACGGTTATGGTCAAGATGCGGTCTTTCATCGGGCAAAAGTATTAGGGTTGGTTGGTATGGAGGTGACTGTATTAATATTGGTCTTGAACACACATTCTACCGTTCTACATTTTCTACACGCCGTCAGTTTTCTACAGCGCACATTATCAGCAATTTGCAAAAGCGGTTTTGCAATTAATGTGTAGAAATCGTAGAAAAAAGTAGAAAAATCTGTCAAAATCGGCGTTTTGTAGAAAAATGTAGAAGATTGTATTAATACGAAAATATATATCATCTTACTGAAAATCAATTTTGTAGAAAGTGTAGAAAATGTAGAAAGCATTTTCCGCTCAAAATATCGGAAAATGTTTTCAAAAAAAAACAGCGAAACCGCTGATATACAGGTGCTTGTTGTCAAATACGCTTTCTTCATGGCTCCATTGTTTCTACTTCGAGGGTGATTTCATGGTTGGCGGCCAACATCTCATAGTCGAAGCAAAGGGCCATGTCTATCTGCGACAACGGCTGCATCTGCTGGGTCATTGGGTCTTGCTTCATTTGTTCGCGGCCACCGATCATGGTCCTGAATCGGACGCTTTGTTTGATGCCGAGAAACTCCTTGGAGTTTTCGAGGTAGTATTTCAACGATCCTTCCGGCAATGGGTTTTCGCCACAACTCTTTGCAAAGCGCTTGTAGAGTTGGAACGCCTTTCCTCGCCTGAGCAATAGGATGCTCTTGATTTTATCAAACTCAATCGTGGCCTTGGTGGTTTTCAGTTGGCTCCTGTACTCAATCTTGAAATCGCTGTCCATGACCAACTGGCCTTCCTGCTGAAGGTAGGCGATAACATTCCAAAATGATGCAATCTCATTGTTTGACTTGCACTCCTTGTTTTGTCTCTTGATTCCTTCAACGCAGATGTCAAGCAGCTCCTTATAGGTGAACGGGATGTCGAGCGTGTTTTCGAGGGTGCGGAAAGCGGCGGCTACGGTGGTCCAGTTGTTGATGATACGCGATTCGCATATCTCGTTGCCAAGACGGTTCATCACGTCCGAAGCTGTTGCATTGTACATGGCCGCGAAATTCTGCTTAAAGGCCTCGCGTTGGTTGAGGATTTGCAGGGTCAAGTGGGTGAAACCCAACTTGCGGAGGTGGTCGAGTTCGGCAAAGGCGTTGCTCTCTGCCGTGGTGAACTCCGTTTTGTTGAAGGTCAAGTAGATGAAGCGGCTGAAAAGGGCGATGTCGGCAGTGGCCATCTCCTGGCCGCTGATGATCACACCGCTATCCACACGGGTTTGCTCCCGCTTTTTGTCGCGGTCCATGTTCATCCTGGTCCTACCTGCTGAATCCCAAAGCCCTTTCAAAAACTCTCGTTTGTCCAGATCGATGTTGTTCTTGAACTCGTCGAGGTGCACGATGGCATTGGCGCACTGAGCCACGGCTTCGCTCAATGCCGCGATGGTGGAATTGGAAAGGTTTGGCGGTATGTTCTGGATGATAAAGAACGACATCAGCGTGTGGCCGAGTTCCGATTTGCCACTACCCTTCGGGCCGAATAAGTTCAACATTGGGAATGCCTTCACATTGGCTGTGATGATGTCGCGGAAAAGCGTGGCAACCAGGAAGGCCAAACCAACCTTGCCGTTGTCGCCAAACACCTTAATCATGGCCTTGGCCACTTCGTTGAGGCTGACGGTGGAATAGGCAAGATGGACAAAGCGTTTCTCGAATTGGAAAAGCGTGTCTTCCTTATAGATGTCGGAGGCACCAGGCAAATAGAAGTTTCCAAGGTCTTCGAGGCGCACAATGCCATAGTGGTCGGCCTTGTGGAATCGGCCTTGGTAGAACACTCCATTGCCGAAAGCGTAGAACCCTTGCCTTTGCCACCCTAATTGCACAATCTCCGTGGCTGTCTCGGTTTGCTCGTATAGGTAACGCTTCAGCTTGATCAGTTGCGGCTCGCCAGCCTCGAAGATGTAGTTGCCCAAGCCCTCGATGCGTTGGCGGAACTTGCTCAGGCTGACCAAATCTTCCTGCTTCAACTCGATAATCTCATTGCCGCCATGTTCCCCATGCAGGGCGTAGAGTCGTTTTGGGTTGAGAGCATCCTTGATGTGAAACAGCGGCTCCATCGTGAAGTTGGACCACTGCACCTGGACTGCACCTTGCAGTGCAAAGTAGCAGCCGCGTTCCTCAAAAAATCCGTATTTGGTGAAAAGGTCTTTGGAGAAAGCCTTCTTTTCTACCTCAATCTTCTGACGCTCGATCTTGGCTGCTTTCAGGGCTTTGTTCCAAACCGACGACTCTTTATAGACATCCTTCAGCGATTTCAAGTATCCTTCCATGCGAACTTCATCGTCGCCCATGGCGATCATGCCAGCAATCTCGCGGACGATTTCGTTGATTTCTTGCGTGTTGGGATTGTCTTGGAAACGATATTGGGCATACCATAGAATGAAGTCCTCTTCCTTGGTGTCGGTGAATTTGGCCTTGGTGGTGAAATAGGTATCGGGGTCTTCTTTGTGCAATCGCTTGACGAACTTGGTCTTTCCGTTGTCGTCGGTGGTCTCTATGGTGTCGGGAATGGGTTTGATGGTCACCACATAGCCGAGTTGGAGCGCGGTCTTGCCGATGGTGATGGCCGTTGCCCTGCCTGGGTTGGTGCCATCTTCCTTGTCGGTGTCGCCGTCGGGCAGGATACACAGTTGGCGCACACCCGTCTTGGCAAAGCATGAGGAAAGCAGCTTGAATTGCGCTTCGCCCATCTTGCCAGTACCGAGCGGTGCTACGGCGTTATTCACACCGATGATCTGCATCCGCATGACATCGGGAGCGCCTTCGGCCACATAGGCTTTGCCTGTGGTACGGATGGCGGGGCGTGCCACGTCGATGCCAAATAGAAGTTCCGATTTTTGGTATAACTCCGAATCGCTGCTGTTAAGGTATTTAGGCGTATCGTCCTTTCCGCTGATGTCTCGGCAAGTCCATCCATTGATGAGGTTGGCACGGCTGCGTTGCGGGATGGTGATGCGCTGACGGAATTGTGCATAGAGGCCGCCTTTGTCATTCTCGCCAACGATGTGCAACTCTTTCAGCAGGTCGATGTTGAGACAGTTTGCCTTCACCCAGTCCATGAATATCGTGCTGGTGGGTGCATAGCCGATGCCCGTTTCCTCCACATATTTCTTTCCCCACCGCTTCACTGCGTATGCCATCGCCCTTTCATTCTTTTGGATTTGCTCGACAAAGAAGTCGTTGACTTGTTTTGTCAGCATAAACATGTCCTCGCGTTTCGACTCACGGGCAATCTCTTCGGCGGTGCGTTCGCGTTCCTCGATTTCGATGTGGGCGCGTTTGGCCAACTTGCGGAGTGCATCGGGATAGCTCATGTGGTCGTGTTCCATGACGAAACTCACGGCATCGCCACCCTTGCCGCACCCGAAGCACTTGTATATCTGTCGTGCCGGATTGACCTTGAACGATGGAGTTTTCTCATTATGGAAGGGGCAGCACCCCTTGAAGCCTGCACCGTCTTTTTTCAGCGATACATACTCGCCGATAAGGTCAACGATGTCGGTGGCTTCCTCTATCCGGCTGATGTCAGCTTGTGAAATCATGGTTTTTCAATTTTATTGCGTGTTTCAAAAAAGCGTTCTTTTTCTAATTCAAAAATTTGGCTTTGCAAATGATAGATTTTTTGCTGCAAGGCGTAAATCTGTGCGTCGGTCTCGCGCTTGTATGCGTTCAGCATTGCCCGTGTTTCTTCGTTGTATGGCATTTCATTTATATTCTGTTCCACAATATGTGCATGTGTCGCCATGGAGCGGGGCACCGCATTGGGAGCACACGCGCGGCCTCTTTTCAGGCATGGTTGCGGTATTTCCTGTTATCCCTTTAACAGCATTGACCAACGCTCTTTGGGCCTCAATTACTTGACTGGGGGGAAGTATCGCTTCGTTGGCACAAACTCTTATAACTGATGGTAGTGTTATCTTTCCCATGGTTATGCTCTAATACATTTAGCGAGTGCTTCGCAAAGCTGCCTGGCCATGCCGACTTCGACAGCGTTGCCGATATACTTTTTCTGCTCGGATTGGGTCCCGATGAGGATGTAATCGCTTGGGAAACCCATGATACGCTTCAATTCATCGACCTTCAGCATCCGCATACAAATGTCAACGATGCCATACATGGCCATGAACTCTTTGATGAGGCGCGTCATCGGTGAGTCGTCTTCATAGATGGCGATGCCGATGCCTTCTTTGGTCGATATGAGGTAAGGCGGCATTTTGTCCATGTGGGCAATCAAGGTGAAGCACGGCTTGTCGATGCTGCCACCTGCCGACTTGAACTGCGGGTTCATCAGGTACTGACGCACCGAAACAAGTTTTTGTTTCGGGGTGGTCATTACGGCCGGGTTGGGCTCGTCAAGGCTCGAAAGCTGCCCACCACCGCTGTACTCGTTTTGGTAGAACTTGGTCGTGACCAAGGCAAAACGATCGTCAGTGGTGACAGTGGGCGCTGGCTCGTCAACGGAACGGTTGTAGCCGTTGCCGAAATAGGCCGTGACGAAGCTGTGATGATCCTTGCAGGTCACGCTTCCGGCAGGCTGCTCTACGCTGATGTTCTTGCTTTCGGGATCGCCGCTGAAGTGCTTCGACAAAAACTGCACCTTGGCCAAACCGAGTCGGTTTTGTACGGCCACGGTCGGACAAGGTTCGTCAATTCCAGGAGCCACATATTTCTTGGTCTTCTGATTGACGGAGTTGTACTTTACGATGAAGGCCTCTTTGCCGCCTGCAACGAACTTAATCAGTCCGGCATAGATGCGTTCGAGGGTCTTTTCGCAAAGCGGCTTTTGACGGCCAAAGATACTCGTGCCTTCGTCGTCGAGGTCGAGCACTTCGCGGACGGGCTTCCATTTTTGGTATAACGAGGCACCTTTGAAAATGCCGTCGTCGCCAGAGCGCGAGTGAGTCTGCGACGGGAATGTGAAAAACAATCCCTTCTTTGCAAAAATGGCAAAGTATCTCTTCCTTGATGTGTATGCTCCAAAATCTGCGGCATTCAAGATGTGGTGGTCGTAGTAGTAGCCATAAGACAACACATTGTTAATCCATCGCATATAGCTGCGGCCTTTGTCGCGGCTGATGGGGTGGCCGTGTTCGTCGACATCGCCCCAACTCATAAACTCTTCCACGTTTTCGATTTGTATGTAATCGGGACTGAGTGCTTCGATGTAACGGAAAAGGTGTTCGGCAAGGGTGCGGCTGTCGGCATTCCTTGGCAAACCGCCTTTGGCCTTGGAAAAGTTGGTGCATTCAAGGCTTGCCCAAAGCACCACCTTCGCGCCAGGATAGAGCTTGCGGCACTTGGCCAGGTGCGCGGCCAATGGCGCAATGTCGAGGGTGCGGATGTCCTCGGTGAAGTGGAGTGCATCGGGATGGTTGGCGGCGTGGCTGGCAATAGCGTTGGCATCGTGGTTGACGCAGGCGACCACGATGGCGCATTTCTCGCCGCCAATCCTGGCAGCTTCCACTCCCGTCGAAGTGCCTCCGGCACCACAGAATAAATCAATGTACAAGAGTCTAATCATAGTTCAATCTACTTTTGATGCCAATAACCATATTTTTCCATTTTACCAAGAATCTCCTTAACCATTTCTTCTGCCAACATCATCTCTTCTTGATTGTGTGCTGACAATTCTCCTTTTTTGAGTAGTTTCCAATAGACTTCATTATTATTGTCGGCTTCGATAATGAGTTTGTAGTCTTTTTTCTGTGGTTTCATTGCTGACCTCCTTTCTCAAGTTCTTTGACGAGGGCTTTGGCAAACCTTACCGCTTTTTTCGCGCAATTAGTGGAGTTGTATAAGTCGGGACCGCCGTGTGCAATAAGTCCTTGCATGGCCAATCCTGCATACCAATAGGTAAACTCTTCTTTTTGGTTGCTGTTCATTTTGCTATTGTTTTGGAAATTAAAACGGCAGATCATCATTCAATGAGAGTTCTGTCGTTACTTTTTCAAGGAGACTCTCGGCTAAATGCAAGTGGTACTTCGTCACCTTTAGCTCGTTTTGCTGTTCTTCGGTTGTTTTTTTTGAAACAAAGGTCGTCTCTTGTCTTTCAAATTCGGTCCTCAATCTTTTGATGATTGCAGGAAATTCAGTGCAGATGAATTGCATATCATCATAATCAAGACAAAGACCCATCTCAATGTGGTTTTGAGACCTATTGATGATTGCTCTGAAGCTCATTTTGCACCTCCTTTTCAAACAAAGAAATCCACCCCATAAGCTTCAGCATGGCTGTCGCCTTCGGCCATTGCCATGACGCAAATGCTGGAGCAAATCGGGAAAAGGTTGTCCGGCTCCACAAAGGTATACTTGCGTCCATCCCCACCGATGGCATTGCCCCGCTGCAAGGCATCCTTGATCTTGGCCTCGAATATACTGCTCAGCTCAACCTTGATGCCGTTCTCCCACATATACTGAAGTGGAATGTGTTTGGTTTTCTTCATCCAATCGGTTAGCTGTTGGTTTTGCTCCGTCCGGCTGACACGTTGGCGTGTGCCGGGAATCACGACTACACTTGAGTCATGAAATTGTTCTTTGAATTGTAATTCCATATTTTTTATTGTTTGTATGATTTATTGTTCGTTGCCTCCTGGCATTGTGTGAATTGAGTAATACCCTCGTAGGCCATCGTGGCGGGTCTCAGGCGTGCATGGGGCTTGCTGGCACTCTTCCGACCGATTGAGGATGCACAGCTTGCAGTTGTGCACCCATTTGTCGTCGTTGGTCGGGTAGAACTTGGTGAGACCCCAGGTCATTGAGGTGAAGTGCATCTGCGTGTCGGATTCGCCTATGAGGGCAAGTTGTTCGCGTTGTGGCATAATGTCTGTTTATTTCTTTGTCCACATGTTACGGTAATCGGCATCGATGATACAGCGGTCTCCAAAGCAATTGATGACCTCGCGGTTGCCGAGGTAGGTACCCAACATCTCCCACCGATATGCGCCATCGTTGTAGCAGTGCATTTCCACTCGTCCGTGTTCGTTGGCCAACTCATCGGCCTTCTTGCGGGCTTCGATGAAAGTGGCTTCTGTTTCAAGGAGTGTTTCGAAGCCCCTATAGAGCTTGAATTTGTGTTTGTCATTCATGGTCAATCCTTATTGTATTTGTCAATCATGTAGCGGACGATGCCGCCAATGGTCTTTGGGTATCTCGTGACGCCATCGAAAAAAGCGTCATAAAGGTTGTAGCTGTGCTTCGGCACGAACTCCTTGTAGGCTTGCTTGTAGGTCATCACCTCATCGTTTTTGGCGATGAAGGCACGTCCCGAGTCGTACCAGCCGTATTTCACGTTAGCGTCGTTGATCCAGGCCGAGTAGTAGTTGTCCACTTTCTTGAAGTTGAGTTTCATGGGTTGGCTCCTTTCAGAATTTGATTTTCCAGATTCTTTGCTTGCCGGGGATGAACTTCAAAGGATTGTCAAGCCTTATCGGGTCGGTCACCGGCCATTCGTACATTTTGTATGGAGCACCGTACATGATTCCGTCGAACGGGCCTTGGCTTTCGCCAAACACAACCGAGCCGAGAATCATTTGAGACAGTTCCTTGTTATACACTTCTTCAAGGCACTGGTAAAAAGGCTCTTCATCGGAATAGTGCTTGTTCCATTCACAGTGAAGGTCTCTTCCTGCATGGATGAAGATCCTTTGGCCGACATATTGCTGAGGCAACTTCCAGTTGCGGTACTCGATTTTCTTCACGCCTTTGACCAGCATCAGCGCGTAAGGCTGATGAACGGTCAAGACGGGGAACTCCAAACCCTTGACGCGATGGATTACGTTTGGATCATCCTTGATTTCCTTGTTATGGCAATGCGAACAGATGTCCTCTTCTTTGGTCGGCCACCAGCAGAAGCCATATCTGTGGCTGAAGCACGGATTTGTCCAGGTGCAGCCGCATATTTTGCACACGCCTCTCATCGCTCACCTCCATCCTTTTTGTTTGTCAATAATGAGCAATAGCTTTGCGCCACGGTCGGCACATGGGCGGTCGCCTTCCTTGACGTACTTGCGGATGGCAATGATTTCGTCAAGCTGGCTTTCTTCCATTTCGCGCAGTTCGCTCATGGTGTACTTCTTTTCGGGTTCCTTCTTGGGTTTCATTGCTGGCCTCCTTCATTTTTCGCATTCTCTCTCGTGATGAAATAGCCTGCGGCGGTAAGTAGCACATCCTTGAAGGCTGGGTTTTGCTCGGCGAACGAGCCAATCATTTCAAGCATGTTCTCGAAGGTGGCATCTGCGGCGCCTACCATGTTGTGTTTCTTGTTGATTGCGATAACGATGTACTCGTTGCAATCGTTGAGTTTGGCTTCACGGAGCCAACCCTTGATTTCTGCGATTTTCTGTGCATCCATAATGATTTGATTTTGAGTGTTAGGTTATTCGGTGATTTCGACTTGGAAGTTGTCTTTGATGTAAGTCAATAAGGCTTCACGGTCGAGACCTTTCGGGTTGCGGTACTCCAGCATCCAAGCCCTGATGGTTTGGATGGAGTTGCGGCATTTGTCAGACATTTCAATGAGGATTTTGTTGCGGCACTCAACAGTCTGGGCTTCCCAAAACTCCCGTAGTTTCATTTTTTTCATCGTGATTTGATTTTTATTTGTATTTTCGTTTGTGTTTTCGTTTGCAAAAGTATGAATAATAATTGAAACCAATGATATAAAATTGGTTGTTTTTTATAAATAATTTATAACGATATGGATTACAGCGAATTAAAATCACTACTTACAAAAAACAATGTTTCTGTAAATGAAGCTGCTACATCGCTTGGCTACAAGGAAGAAAACAGCTTTAAGCCCTCTTTTGTAAGTGGAAAAATGTATTTCTCTCGTGTTCCTCTTTTATGCAAACTGGCTAATATTACCCCAAATGAGTTATTCGGATGGGAAGTAGAAGGAGTAAGCGGTTCGGGGAACTATGCTTCCCACATCAGCGGCGGCAACACACAAAATTCTAACGAGGCTATCAAGGCTTTGAAAGACCAGTTGAAGGAAAAGGATAAGCAGATTGATAGGCTTATGAAAATCATTGAAAAGAACAAACTCAAATAACACATATCATGGAAAGATTTGAAATAAACCCAAACATTCCGTATTACATTGAGAAGGAAGGCAGGCGTATTGTGCTAAGCCCTATCAATGACGACAACAAAAGAAGCGAGTCAATGCCTTTTTCCATATTGAAGCATTGTGAGTCAATGCTTCATGAGGTCGAGGATGACTTTGATAGTTTCTGTAACAAATACGATGAGTATGTCAGAGGACACGGCGATAGGTATCACGAGCAGGTGTACTTCGAAGGAATTCCTTTCTCAGAGTGCCTTGATTACACCCTGTCTCTTGATGTGGTTAACATGAAAGTCAATTGGTTTCGGATTGACTCGAAATCGCCATACATTGAATTTCAATAATTTGCGCCTTACGCCCCGTGTCAAAATCGTGTCAAAACGACAGAAAAATCAACGAATTACAAACAGCGAATATTGTGATAATCAATTGAATACAAAAAAGAGAAAGGTCGGTTTCAATTCCCTTTCTCTCCGCAACAAAAATAGCAGACGAATTTCGCCTGCTATTTTTGTTTTATACAATTCAGATACAACTACTTATACAAATTCTTGAACGAATAGACATCGTGCTCAGGCATCTTTGTTTTGTCCAATTGTTGGTAAGTGCCATCCACTTGCAGCTGTTCTTTTCCATAGATGTAATGGCGGCAAAACCACACGAGGTCGTCAATAGTGTATGGCCCCGCCATGGCGATGCTGTGGCCGTAATCCTTGAATCGACGGGCAAAATAAGGATAGCCGAACTTCTCAAACCGCTTCACCAAACTGTTGGTGCCATAGAAGCCAATGTTGAAGAACTTGAGCTTGTCATAAGCCACCAGACCATCAGCGGTGCCATGAAACAGCATCGTGGGCGCGGGAGTGCGGTTATATTCTACCTGGCCTTTGCTCAGATAGATGGCTCCGGCGTAGGAAACCACACCCGCCAGACGGAAATCGTCGGGCAAAAGATCAGAGTTGAGCAAACCATTGCATAAGGCATAGTCGGTGTGCAACGAAGTGATGGCACCCGCGCTTGAACCGATCATCACCATCCAATCCTTGTTGATTTTCAACTCGTTGGCATGTTCAAGCAAATAGGCAAGTGCAGAAATGGCATCTTCTGTAGCCATATTGATGGCATCCTCCAAGGGTTTGGAGTTTGTCACGCCAAGACCTTTCACACCTTTCAGGCCCAGACGATAGTCGATGGCGGCCACTTGAAAGCCTTCGTCAACGAGCTGCTTGAAATAGGCTTTCTCAAACTTACCGTCACGCTGCCCACCGATGAAGCCTCCACCGAAGACATACACCATGCATATTGTGCTATCGTTCACGTTTTCAGGCGCATAGAAATCAAGATAAAGTTGGGTAGTGTCTCTTTCAGCATAGAGATAGGTCTTCATGTCCTGCGCAATGGCGCCTATGCCTGCAAGGAGAATCGTTAACAGTAAAGTTATCTTTTTCATTGTTGTTTCTTTTGACTATGGCCGATGGCTTATGGCTCGGTCCGGCTGTAAAGCGAGCCATAGCTATTAGCCATGGTTATTGATGTGTTTTATAGTATTCTTTCAGGAAATCAGGCAGTTGGCGAAGGGCAGCTTGCTCGCGCCATTGTTTGCGCACCTCTTGTGCAGGCACGCCGAAGACGGCCTTGCCCGGCTCGATGTTCTTGTCAACGGCAGAAGTGGCCAACACGACGGCACCCGTCCCGATAACCAAGTCCTTGTTGACGCAAACACGGCCCCAAAGGATGACATCGTCCTCGATGCGCGTCACGCCAGCGATGGCGGCATGGGCTCCGATAAGGCAGTTGTGGCCAATGTAACTGTCGTGCCCGATCTGGCAGTGGTTGTCGAGCTTGGTGCCGCTCTCGATGATGGTATCCGAAGTAACACCACGGTCAATGCTGCACAAGGCCCCGATTTCCACATCATTGGCGATGACGACGCGACCAAACGACTCAAACTTCTTGAAGCCTTCGTTGCGGCGCTGGAAATAATAGCCGTCGGCCCCAATGACGCTACCCGAATGGATGATGACATTGTCGCCAATCACACAATGGTCGTAAATGGTCACGTTGGGATGGATGAGACAGTTCTTCCCGATGACGGTATGGTGGCCGACGAAGCTGCCTGGCATGACGAGCGTGCCCTCCCCTATCTCGGCTGAATCGCTGACAGGCATGGTTTGCGGTTCGAAAGGACGGAAATGTCGCATCAAGCGGATGAACGCATCAAACGGGTCGGAGTGCAAGAGCAAGGCCTTCCCTTCGGGGCAATCCACCTCTTTATTAATAAGGACCACCGTGGCCGCCGAATTGAGTGCCTTGGCATAGTATTTCGGGTGGTCGACAAAGGTGATGTCGCCCGCCTCCACCTTGTGGATTTCATTGAGGCCTGTGATAGGGAACTTCGGGTCGCCAACAAATTTTGCACCAATAAGTTCCGCTATGGTTTTTAAAGTAGACTTCTGGATTTTCATCGAAATGAGGTTATAAAATGATAGCGCAAAAATACAAAAAAAGCGCAAAGTCAACAACTTTGCGCTTTTTTATGCTTTGCTATGCCATTGTTTAGGCCTTCACGCGTTCGCAATATTCGCCCGTGCGAGTGTCGACGCGGATCATGTCGTCAGTGTTGATGAACAACGGCACGCGCACCATGGCGCCCGTCTCGACAGTGGCTTCCTTCAAGGCGTTGGTGGCGGTGTTGCCCTTCTCGCCAGGCTCGGTGTAGGTCACCTTCAGCACGGTCTTCACCGGCATTTCGGCAAAGAGGATGGTCTCGGTGCTAGCATCAACCACAACATCGACTTCGTCGTTTTCCTTCATGAACTTCACGCCCGTGATGTTGTCGCCAGGAATCGGAATCTGGTCGTAGGTCTCGGTGTTCATGAAGATGTAGTCCTCGCCTTCCTTGTAGAGGTACTGGTGGGGACGGTGCTCAACGCGGACGTCTTCGAGCTTCACGCCAATGTCGAAGCGCTTTTCGAGCACGTTGCCGCTCAGCACGTCCTTCAGTTTGATACGCATGATAGTGTTGCCCTTGCCAGGCTTAACGTGTTGGAAGTCAATGCAGAAATAAATCTTTCCATCCAAACGGACAGCGCTTCCAATCTTAACATCTTGACTTAACATAGTATTCTGTGATTTAATGATTTAAAATTCAAAGATTTAAGATTCAAAATTCAATCTCCATTATAGGAATGAAGCTGCAAAGATACACTTTTTCAAGGGACTTTTGCAAGTATTTTGACACTTTTTCAAGGGAGTTTTTGAAAAATTGGAATTTTCGGCAGAGGTTCACACCATCTGCCTGGGTACAGCCGTCCCTTCGGGACTTCGCGGCACATAGGAACCCCGAAGGGGTGACAGCCTCATAGGCGGGCGGTGTAAACCCTCGCCGACAAAAAAAGCCATCCGTTAGTCCCGCATATTATATTATTCCCTAATTTTACCGCCAAATTCCTAAACCCTATCAAATATGAGAAAAAACAAACTTTTCCTGTTAGCCATGATCACTTGTACAATCGTATCGTGCAACACACAACAGCCTGAAAAACCGACAACTGAACCGAAAGGCAAAGACAAAATCGGGCCGAAAGAACTCACCCTGAAGTCGGACATCATGACGCCCGAAGTGCTCTGGAGCATGGGCCGCATCGGCGACTACAGCATCTCGCCCGACCACTCGAAAATCGTCTACGCCGTCACCTACTACAGCGTGCCCGAAAACCGCAGCGGCTCCACCTTATATATAATGAACGCCGACGGCAGCGACAACAAGGTATTAGTGGTGAGTAACGACAGTCAATACAGCCCGCAATGGCGCCCCGACGGCAAGAAAATCGGCTTCCTCGCCCCGAAAGACGACGTCATGCAAATGTGGGAAGTGAACCCCGACGGCACGGGCCTGCAA
>Ga0247608_10000837_pt1 | contig 46298 bp, 39 predicted proteins | sample 176DNAGHGlowgp2_FD_193490 | JGI IMG/M metagenome (GOLD analysis project Ga0247608, IMG submission 193490) | Sheep rumen microbial communities from Palmerston North, Manawatu-Wanganui, New Zealand - 1766 DNA GHGlow gp2 | ecosystem: Host-associated > Mammals > Digestive system > Stomach > Rumen ...
ATATACTATGAATTTCAAAATAACTAATAAAAGAGAGGATTTAACAACATATGATTGAAATATATAGAAAAGAAGGTTGGAAGCTCAATCCTAACGATAGGGTTGTGAATGCGATTCTCAGAAGATGTGAAAAGTGTGATGGGTTATGCCCTTGTACACACGATTCTGAGGATTATGAAGGTAAGGATTTACATTGTCCATGTACTGATTATAAGCTTAAAGATGTGTGCGAATGTGGGTTATATGTAAAAGATTCAAATTGGGATTACATAGCAAAAAGGTAAATTTATGGTAAAATATTATAATGCAATGGTGGTATTTGAGGAAATACCAGATGAAATAACATTGGCGATTAACATTACAAATTGCCCTTGCCATTGTAAGGGATGCCATTCAGAATTTTTATGGGAAGATAAAGGAATTTTACTAACATCAGAAGAGTTAGATTTGTTAATAGACAAGAACGATGGTATAACCACCGTGTGTTTTATGGGGGGTGATGCAGAGCCTGAAGTAATAAATGTTTTAGCAGAATATGTGCATGAAATTAAACACCTTAAAGTAGGGTGGTATAGCGGAAGAGATTCATATTACAAGAACATTAATTTTAACTATTTCGATTATATCAAGTTAGGACATTACGATGAGGATTTAGGTGGACTGAATAAAAAGACAACAAATCAACATTTATACAAACTTACCCATACAAAATTGGATGATGGGGTAAAAAAAATTGACTTTGAAGATATAACTAGTAAGTTTTGGAAATAAAAAATGAAATGGAAGATGTAAAAAGTCTTCCATTTTTTGTTTTTGTCAAGAATTTTATATATTTTTGCAGTAAAAACGTAAAAATGGGTACTATAAGAAAATGGACATATGAAAATTGTGTAAAAGAATCAAAAAAATACACATACCTCGATGAATTTATGATTAACTCAGCATCAGCATATACAACTGCTTGCCATAACAAATGGCTGAAAGACTTTACATGGTTATTAAGAAAAAGAATGCCTCCAAATTATTGGACAGAAGAAAAATGTTATAATGAGGCAAAGAAATATATCAAATTAAAAGATTTTATTTTAAACGCTTTTACAGCATACAACAAAGCAAGTAAAAATAAATGGCTTGAGAATTATACTTGGTTAGAAAGAAATCCGTGTATAAAAGATGAAATTTTGACTTATGACGTATGTTATAATGAAGCAAAAAAATATGAATATATATCAGAGTTCAGGAGCAAGTCTTCTAATGTATATAGTAAATCGTGTAAGAAAGGTTATATTAAAAATTTTACTTGGCTAAAAAAATGTAATTCGTTTTTAGAGTTGTTTTTTGAAAAAAATTTAATAAAAAACAATATTATTTATGAATCACAAAAAACCTTTCCTTGGCTGAAAATGGATAGACAACAATTTTTGGATTTTTATCTTCCAAAATACAATATGGCTATAGAGTGCCAAGGAGAACAGCATTATAAGCCAATAGAACATTTTGGTGGGGAAAAAGAATACAATTTAGTGCTAGAGAGGGATAATGCCAAGAAAAAACAATGTGAGGAAAATGGGGTAAAACTTTTGTATTTTACAAGATACAAAAATATAGATGGTTCTGATATTTATAAAAATAAGAATAAGTTATTAAAAGAAATATTGAACTATGGTATTGACTGAAGATATTAAATCTCTCTTTCGCACCGTCCGTACTCTTCTTGGTGCTCCTACTCGCCTGGTGCAGTTAGAAGACGAACAATTATGCGATTTACTTGATGTGGCGATAGGAGATTACTCAGAGAAAGTGCAAAACTGGGTGATTGAAACACAGTGGCTGAATGTGCAGAACAGAAATACTTTTCAGTTTCAGAATGCTAGTGAACTTGCTTATGCAATGACTGTTAGGACGATGGATTGGTCACGAGACTTTTCATATTGGTTCTCTCGTGAGGTGGGTCTTCAACAGAGAGGTAGTTATGAATTGAAGAAAGATTTCTTTCAAGTAGAGAAAGGCAAGCAAGTATATGTTATACCAGCTGGACGTGAAATAAATCGTGTTATGTACATCACACCTTCTACCACTAAGGCTGCATTGTATGGAAACTGGGGTACTCTAGATACTGGTATTGGAGGAGGATTTGGACAATTGGCTAATGTTGGCTATATGGGCGGTATGACAGGATTCTATATCGGGAATGTCTATGATACAATTTTAATGGCATCTGACCTTAAATATAAAAACTCATTATTAAGAGGTGACTTAGCATATCAAGTAACCGCTGGTCCAGAAGGAACTCATCTTGTACATTTGCTTTCTGTTCCTGGGTCTCCAAATATGGTTGGCGGCATTGCTGCTGATGACACTTGGGGATGGAATAAGTATGCTAGCTGTTATGTATGGTATACGTATTATGACGTTGCTGGTGGTTCTGAAGATGATGTTGAACAATGTAGATTGGAAAACAAAGATGATATAATCATAACACCAGACCAAGTTCCATTAGACAAGATGAGGTATGAATTAATGAATAACCCATCACAGCAGATTATAAGACGCTTGCTTGTGGCAGAAGCTAAGATATTGCTTGGTATCATCAGAGGTACATATAGTGGTGCTGTTAAGATACCCGAAGCTGAAATGCAGATGGATTATAATATGCTTCTTGAGCAAGGTAAGTCTGAGAAAGAGACGGTTTTAAATGAATTAAAAGAGCGTTTAGACAGAATGACCCCTTGGAATCTTATGGAAAAACAAGCCACGATGAACGACCAATTAATTAAAGTATTGAAGAATAAGCCGTTAGGACTTTACGTTAGGTAAAAAATGTAAAAGGCTGAGAAGAATATCTCAGCCTTTTTTGATATTTATATATAAAATATTAAAATATGTCAAAGTTATTGAATTTTATTGTAGAAAGTATTGAATATGAACGTCTGATTGAGGAAGGTAAAGACCCTGTTGAGGTGTTGCATTATAAGTTTCAACACATACCTGCTGAGATTATAGACGATGTTATCGCAATTGACCCAACAAAGAAAAAGAGTTATTCACAATGGCTTTTAAGTAAATGGGGTGATGAAAAAGATACCATTATAAATGGGTTGAAAAGCGGTAGAATTGCAAAGTTATTCCAACATTATAAAGAGCATAACGACATTCAAATAAAGGATTGCCCTTCTGTTGAGGAAGGGTTAAGAATGTTTGTACCTGAAGAGGACACTGTTTTAACAAAGAGTGATAAACCTAAAACATATATTGAGAATTTAGGTACTGAGGTAGATTCTAGTTTGGCTAATGATTTCGACATCGTATATAATGACGGTGATTGGATAATTGCAGTTCCTAATACATATGAGGCTGAATGTAAACTTGGTGAAAATATGCGCTGGTGTACTGCTAACCATTTTGGTAACGGTGAGGATTATTATAACAACTATCTATCCAAGGGTGGAAAATACTATGTAAACTTTGATATGACAAGGCCTGAGAATGCAAAAGGTAAAGATTATCCGTTTACACGTTATCAATTCCATTTTGAGTCAAATCAGTTCATGGATAAGGATGATGACCCAATTGAATTGGATAGCATTGGTATGCCAGATGGCGCAAAGGAATATTATTCTGATGAGGGGTACGATACGGACAGATTTGAGAACCTAGAGGCTAGAATGGAGAGATATGAAGAGCAAAGATGGGGATGTAGTTGGCGTATTAATGATGATTTGCTTTTGAACATTGCTTATGATGATGATTATCAATTCCAAGAGCCAGATGAAAATACAGATTATTATGTATATGATGAAAACGATGATAGAGACCCTATCTGTTGGGATGAAGTATCAAATCCTAGTGCTGTTGGAGAAGAAAACGTCATATTGGTTAATGAACCTGAACTTGTTATATTAAAAAAGAAATATGGAGAAGAAAACAGTGTTGTGTGTCTTTATCAATTCAATGAAGGTAGGGGATATAGAAACTGGCACGCAATGTCATTTAATCAATATATAATGCTTCCAAATAATTTGGGTATATTTGGCGTAGATTCAGATAGTCGTTTTACAGTTATATCTCCTGAAATTAGCGAAACTTGTGAAAGAATAAAAGTAGATTCATGTGAAAATATATTTGTTAATGAGCAATGCACAAATGTATATGACGCAGAAGATGAAGAAAATATATTTGTAGAAACAGTTTCTGATGGGTATCATAGTCTGTTTAACATTTCAATAAGTCCAACGATGGGTGATGATTTAGTATGTGTTGTATATAAGGACATACCAGCTAATGGAGAATATTTTACCATTAATGAGAAAGGCTTGGTTGAAGGTGAGTTCCGTAGCTATAGGGTATATGATGAATCAGAATATGAAGACGATGATAGCCCTCAATATGATTTGGAAGATAAACTACCTACTGGGGATTATCTTATTTCCGTTGCTCTTAATTTTGGCAAGAAGAGGGAATATAACATATTAAAAAAAGGTAGTCAATATCCATTAATTGAGCCTTGGTTTGATAAATATATTGGCTATACCAAGAATTTATACGGTATAAAAAAACAAGAAAAAATTGGTTTCTTTAACGTCATAAGTGGCCAACAAATCGGAAGATGGTATGATAATTATAGTGGTCTTGACCAAGAGAAGGACATTATAGTTGGTAAAATAGGTAATTCAAGATTTGGTTCACAAGAGCAAGTAGATATTATAAATGGTAATCAAGGTGCTGTCACTGCAACATTCCATGACATCGTTTCAAGAAAAGCAGCCAATAATAAAGTTGTTGTATTGGGAAATGATGAGTCTACTAGGGTATTTGACTATGTGGAAAATAAATTCTATTTTCCAGAGTTGGGTGGATTTATGAGAATTGACCAGTATGACCATCCATATCTTTTCTTTTGTGGTATTGGAGATACAGAAGAAAAGGCTTTGTTTGATTTGTCATCACTTAATATATTGTATAGAGGAATAAAAAGCGTACATCAGTTTAATAGGTATGACAAAAATTTCCTTAGACTAAATAAGCTTAACGGCAAATGTAACGTATTCGATGTAAATAAGAAAGTTGAAATGCTACAAGGTGATGTTGATGACATAACAGGAATGAATGAATATACGCATATTCTTATTTATGTTGTTAATGGTAAATGCTATCCATTGAATTATGAAACGGGCAACATTATGATTAATCCTAACGGTATTGGTGTTCCTACATTTGTTAATGATTCAAATAAGATATATTGTTCAAGTGAAAACTATAACATATATTTTGTACCTGACAATGGGTTAGATAGTTATAAGTTCTATAGTTGGCAGAATAAAAAGAGTTATAACGATTATGGAACAAATTTCGACCCACAACACACACCTCAAGAGGTTTTGAATATGTATAACCTAATATTCGGACAGCAAGAATCTATTACAAGGAACTTTAAAGATTATGTTAAGAGAATTAATGAGGCAATGAAGTACAGATACAATGACTTAATAGATTAAAAAAAGCGAGGCTCAAAAAAAGTCTCGCTTTATTGTTATCTTAGTTTTTCAAATACAGTAATAGGAGTTTCTGGCTCACCATTTTCTTCTTTTGTTCTATAACAGAAACCACATAGTCGGCATTCGCAAGGACAAACAAAGTAATGTCCTACTTTATCGTTATATTGAATACCCTTACCTTTAAGATTTACACCAAGTTCTTTCAAAGTTTTTTCATTTTTTGCAAAAAAGTATCTTGTAGGATTTTTTATCTGTGGAAGAGAAGCATTTACTATCAAATTCTCAAACTGTCCAAAATCATATGGTTTTGCAGTGTAAATGGTAGTGGTAATACCATATTTAGCTTTAATATGACCTGCAATATCGTTTGCAATTTTAACATGTTTAATATTCATGAAATCTCCTTCTTCAGATAGTCTAATGTTTTTAATTTTCATTGGGGCATATTCAATATATAGTTCCAAAAGTTTTAAGAAATCTTTAAGAGATATGTTTTCAAGCATTATTTTATTTCTTAGGTTTCTTAAAAATACCTCAATAAATCTATTCTCGCCTTTTTTTGCATAACAGTATTCAGCTACTTTACATAGTTTAGAAGGACAGTTTTTTGCGGTTGTCAAATTGAAAATCATTGTACTAGCTGGCAGTTTTTTATTGCCATACGAGAATACTTTTCCTCTAATAGAATTATCAACTTCCCCTAATTGAGTATTTTCTATTCCGCTTTCTTTAGATTTATTAATACTTTTATTAACAGTATTATAATTAACAGCATCTGCATCGTTTTCAACATTAGGGTCAACGTTATGATAGCCAAGCTTGTCAAGACTAAATCTATCAGTCCCAGTTTTTTCTCTTTGTTTTTGTGTTAATTCTTTTTGGAAACTGTCTATCTCTTTTTGACCTTGTGGTAGCGGTTTGCTATATTTGTCATGTTTTACATGATAATCAAAGTAATCAGGGTTTTTTCCAACACTGATTTTTGCCTTTGGGTATCTTTTCTTCATTGATTTAAGTGAATCATGTGTTGACTTATCAAGACCAACCCTTTCAGCATAGGCTTCATCACTGTAATCCTCTTGTCCCTTAACCACCCCCTTATAAGGTTGTATTCTAGCGGTTTCAACCAATTTTTTAAACTGTGATTCAGTTATTTTATATTTCATATTATTATATACTTTATTATAGTGATAAATACCAACCACAATGAAAGAATATTAAAAAAAGTTAAATTTTAACTAAATAATTTGGTATATTTGATTTTTTTTCGTACCTTTACGTCAGAAAAAACCAATTAATATGTGCAATAAGACAGTTGAAAATTGTTGGGAGGAAGCCAAAAAGGATTTTAAGTTTGGCGAACAGTATATTGACATTGAAACAAACGAATATATTGTGATATGTCCGTTTAATCCGAATGTTCTTTTTGAATTAAGCGATATTATGTGGAAAAATGGTGCTGCATTTAAGTTTAGCCATTGTTTGTGCCATTCAGTTGGGGCTTTTGAAATGTGGTATAGAATTCTTTATAAGGATGGTAGAGTTAAGGCTTTTTTCATCCGTAAAGATATTAATCTCGATATAAATTATCACAATCAACCTTTAACTGCTGAGTTTACTGGATGGGTTGATTTCAATGATAGGAATCATCTTAAATTTATCCATCTTGTTAATAACCATGTTGTTAGCGGATATTATGGCGATGGTGATAAGTTTGCTTGCGAAGAGTGTGCGTTTAGTGACAAAATAGATGACACTTGCAAAAATGAAGTTGAGGAAGTTAACCACGCCCTTGAAAGCGTTTTTGACGAATTGTTTAATTTGTATGACCATTTTGTAGATACATTAGAAGATAATTTGTATAATTTTTTTGAGGAATAATTAAAATAAGTTTTTTTTTTTACCGATGCGAGAGTAGTGAAACTCTCGCATTTTTTTATTTATATATTTCCATAAAAAATTATCTTTTATAATACTTATAGAGAAATAATTTTAATATGGCGAAGAGACAATATTTTGGCGTAAAATACCCGTTTACATCTGATGGGTTTCAAAAATTTTATTTGGATGTAAACGAATCTGTTAAAGATAAAGTTAGGAGTCAGTTGATGCATATAGTTTTTACCCCCAAAGGGCAGAGAATTAGGAATCCAGAGTTTGGAACTGACCTTATTAAGTTCATATTTGAGCCTAATGACCAAACCACTTGGGAGGCAGTGAAAAATGAGGTTAGTGAATCCGTTAAAAGATGGGCAAGTAACATCAACATTAATAACATACAGATTGTTAAAAACGAGCAAGACGAATCAGAAATATATGTAAGATTGGATTATAGCGTTTCTGAGGGTAATAAGGTAACTAATGATAGCGTAGTAATTCAACTATAAAAAATATGAGTACAAAGAAAATTAATTATTTAAGTAGGACATTTGAAGATATAAAAGGAGAATTGATAAAATTCTCAAATATGTATTATCCAGAATTAGCGGATGATTTTAACGATTCTAGTGTTGGCGCATGGTTTATTGACCTTGTATCTGCCGTTGGCGATGACCTTAGTTATCATACGGATAGGATGTATCAAGAAACCAATATTGACAGTGCCAACCTTAAAAGTAGTGTTTTAAATCAAGCCAGGGCTAATGGTTTAAAGATTCCTGGAAAGAAGTCGTCAATTTGTGAAGTTGAAATTAGTTGTGTTCTACCAACTGATGCAACTAACATACATTTACCTAATTGGAACTATGCGCCAATTCTTCAAAGCACAAGCATCGTTTCAGCTGGCGATTATAACTATCAACTTACAGAAGATGTTAATTTTGCTGAACAATTTAATAAAGATGGTTTCTCAAACAGAAAAATGACTCCAGCTAGGGATGGTAACGGCTCTATCACTGGATATAACGTATCCAAATCAACAATTGTAATAAATGGTATAACTAAAATCTATAAAAAGGTTATATATCCTTCTGATTTAAAACCATTTATGGAGATTGTATTGCCAGAATCTAATGTCATGAATATTGAATCTGTAATATTCAAAGAGACATCAGATTTCAATACTAGCCCAGAAATATATGAATATTATATTGATGAAGAACAATATAGGGTGTCAGACCAAGCCGTAATGACGTATCGTTTTTTTGAGTGCGACTCATTGGCTGACCAATATAGGTTTGGAAGTGAGGCAAACATAGATGGTTATATTATTAATGATATGTATAACCCTCATTTATATGATGATTATTATGAATTAATTAAAAACGATAACGGTAGTGGGGAGACAATCGCTGCTAGAACTACTAGATACTACCGTGGCAAGTGGAAACCATTAACACAGAAATTCATTACAGAGTTTACCGATAATGGATATATGAAAATCATATTTGGTGCTGGGAATGGATATGGTGATAATCCTAGCGGATATACAACATATGCAGATTATATTGCCTCTAAACAAATAAATAACAATATGCTTGGCGTTTTACCTAAAGAAGGCTGGACTATGTATATTCTATATAGAGTTGGCGGGGGCGTATCAACTAACCTAGGACCTGGTGCAATTAATAAAATTTCACTTGCTAACATTGATTGGGGCGGTAACACTGGAAACACGGATGGCTCTATTAGGGGAAAAGTAATTACATCATTTGCCGTAACCAATTTAAGTACAGCAGTTGCTGGTAAAGATGAACCTTCTACTGAAGAAATCAAAGCACTTATGAAATATAATATGGGTGCTCAGAATCGTGCCGTTACAGTTAAAGACTATAGAGTTAAGTTAATGCAGATGCCACCTAAATATGGCGCTCCATTTAGAAATACCGTTATTGAGGCGAATAACAAGATAGAAATGGATTTCTTGGGGATAAATGCGTTAGGGCAACTTGATTCTGCGCTTCCTCAGACTCTTGTTGAAAATGTTATTGAATACATGTCCAATTATAAACAAATAAACGATTATATAGAGATTAAAAGCGGTAGAATATACAATATTGGATTGGGGATAGATGTGTTTATAGATAAGAACTATAACCCAGCGAATGTCATTACAAATATCATCAATGCAGTTAAAAGTTATTTTGACGTGAATAATCATGAAATGGGTGACGATATATTCCTTGGTGACTTAGAAAAAGAAATCACTTTGCTTGATGGTGTCGTAAGTTTAATTGACTTGAGGGTTTATAAAATTTGGAATGGTAGATATTCGCCAGATAAATGTCCATTGCCTCCATTGGTTGCAGAAGGGGTTTGTGAGCCTTCACCAGCGCAGCCATTTAACACACCTGATGGTTCGTTGTCTGAACAGATTGATTTGATGGCGGTTGATAAAGTATTATATGGGGATTATAATTCAATGTATGAGATTAAAAACCCAAGTTTTGATATTCAATGCCGTGCAAAAACAGTTTAATTTTTATTGTTGATAACAGTACGGATTTTAATGATTTAAAATTAAAGATAAAAATATATTGTTATGGCTTGTAATTGTAAGAAAAAAATGGTTTTGGAAGATACTTATGGCACTAAAGAAGATGAAACTTTTCTTTGGAAACTAAATAGATATATGTGGAGAGCAATTATGTTCGTATTACTTTTGGTTATGTCATGTATATTAGTGCCGATTTTAGTGTTTTCAATAGTATATCAAATGGTTTTCAAAAAAGAAATTAGAATTGTTTTACCAAAATATTTAGGAAAGTTTTTAAAATAAATTATGGATAAGAGTTTCAGAATACACACAAATATATTAAATGATACTCTGCTGCAAGTGAACATGAAACAAGACTTTGATTTTCTTGAGGTCTTATCACTTAAACTTAGGCAGAAGGATGCATATAGACTACACTCTTCCAATTATGGGGTTATAATTGGAAGGGTTCTTGCTAATGATGCATTTGGTATCCCAAATGCCAAACTTTCCATTTTTGTTGAAAGGGATTCAAATGACGCAACAGATATGGAGGCATTATACCCATATAGTGAGGTGACAACCAAGGATAAAGAAGGGAGAAGGTACAATATATTACCAGACTATAGCGATGATGATTGCTATAGGGTTGTCGGCACGTTCCCAAATAAACGTCTTATGCTTGATGAAGATATACAACTTGAGGTATATGACAAATATTATAAGTACACCACAGTTACTAATAACGCTGGTGACTATATGATATTTGGCGTACCTACTGGTAGTACTACAGTACATGTTGATATTGACCTATCAGATATTGGTGTTCTTTCGCAAAAACCGCGTGATTTTGAATATAAAGGGTATAATTTAACGATGTTTGATAGTCCAAGCCAGTTTAAGGAAAGCACTAACCTAGATAGCCTTACTCAATTATTTTCACAAAATAGAAGCGTATTTGTCTATCCTTTTTGGGGTGATGCCGACAATGGCATTGCCTCTATAACTCGTGCTGATATTCAGATACAGTATAAGTTTGAGCCTACTTGTGTGTTCATGGGTTCAATCGTATCTGATAATGAAAGCCACGCAATTGGTCATAAATGTGCTCCAGATGTGGAAAACGGTATGAACGACCAATTAGTTGGAGGTAGCGGAACAATTGAAATGATTCGTAAAACTACAGATGGGTTAGTAGAAGAATATCAGATACAAGGAAACCAGTTAATTGACGAAAATGGAGTGTGGTGCTATCAGATACCAATGAACCTAGATTACATCGGAACAGATGAATATGGTAACATTGTTCCTACTGATAATCCTAACAAAGGAATACCAACTAGGACGCAAGTAAGATTTAGGTTCAGCAAAACAGAAACATCTGATGAAGGATTCTCAAGGCACACAGCAAAATATCTAGTTCCTATGAATCCTATATTCAGCGAGCGCAATGACGTTAAAGTTAGGTTAGGAGATAATTCAGTGAGAAGTTTTGGGGTTGAACCAGTTATACCAGTCAAAGGTAGTGAGATTGAAAAAATGTATACTTTTGGTTCTTCAACACCAATATATTGTTTCCGTGACCTTTATTGGAACAATGTTTACAGCGTAAAAAACTATATACCAAAGTCGCAAGTCGCCCATAGAGCCTATGCCAAGAACTATACTGGCCTTAAAGGTTCTAACCTTGCTGAAGACCAAAACCCAATACCATTTAATAAACTTCGTATTGACCTTCCATTTGTCTATATAGTTGTATGTTTGTTGTTTACAATCGTTACATATATAATATGGTTCATTAACTTTTTTATTATTTGTACGATTGATGATGTTTTAAGCATATTTCATAGAATCAAAAACATTAGAATTTTTGGTGCTAAACCGTTTGGATGGCTGCCAGTACCAAATTATTTAGGCTGTATCGTTTTATCCGCTGGCTTAAGTGAAGGAAACGTGGCATATTATCCAGGATGTCGTTGCGAAAGTGGATTGGATGCATCAGATTGCCCAAAAGATATGGAAGGGAGTTGCAGAAAAAGTACTGATGTTGATGAACTTTTGGATAAAATTCAGAGAAACCTTGCCTTGGAGTTCAAAATCGTAAAACTAGATTTGTACCAAGATTGGGTTAACGGCTGTCTTTACATGCCTCTTTGGTATTGGAGGAAAAGGAAAAAGAAAACTTTCTTATTTTTTACTTTAAGTGGGGCTAAAAACGAGTATTGTTCTGACAGCAGTTTGTATTCTAGACTTAAAACATATGTTACTTGTAATATCAGATATTATGATAATGACTTTACAGTATCTGACAATAAAAACAGTATGCCAGATAGCGAAAGTAGGTGGCATAAAAACAGAGCAAATCAAGTAAGATATGAGAGAGGATTAATTAAACCAGTAGAGAATAAAGATGGTTTGACTGCATATTACTACGTTGCCACGCAAGCAACTAGCGATAATGCAAACTCTAGTCTTGAAATGATTAGAAGGGAAAGTAATTTTAAGGCCGTAAGGTTGTTTGCTACAGATATAATCCTTTTGGGCAATTTAGACCCTAAAAACATCTATGGCATACCTCAGTTTTTTAAATGTTTGCCTTCAACAACAGCAAACGTGCCACCAATTGCAACAATTGAAGAAGTCCTAGACCCTAATGAAAGAGAGGTGATATATGACAAGGACACTAGTGGTAATGCTGATGATAGTGGTAATACCATTACAACTGGTATGGACTGGAATCACGATGGTGATGAAAAAACTCCAAGATATAAAACTGGCCTTTTTATTGACCTTGCTTGTACATATGCAGGAACTAAACCAAAATCATGTATTAACGTTGAAAGGATAAGCGAACTTGGTGTATCTGTTGATATGACGCACAATATGGCTTACCACGAAGGGGGAAACAGCACACAGTACGGGCAGATTGACAATGATGGATTTATCACCAAATATGAACTTGATGATATGGAAAACCGTGCCATGTTCGCAACACTCAATCATATTGGCTTCATACCTCAAGAGTATCAAGATAGTATAAGTGGATACACAACTCAAGTACATGATAAGAATACCAATTATCTGATACCTAAATTTAAGTATATATACCCAGTTGACTTTGATGGAAGAATGCAAGTTCCTATGGATTTGTATAAGAATGGTTTCGAACAAGCCACATTCGATGAAAGGGACGAATCTTACATTACATTTAGGATGGGTGCTGAACAAAACCTAGATTATAGGAAAAATAGTGAAGAGAGAATAAGGCATTTCTATCATGCTAGGAATAACGATGATATGTATGATATGCCATTGTATAACAATTCATATTATTTTTACTTTGGCATAAAAAAAGGAAGTACAGCGATAGATAAATTCAATAAAATGTTCTACGCACCATGTTTCACACAAGAAAAGATGCCTTTTACTCTAGATATTGAAACTCAAGGCAAGTCATACTGTCCAGAAGCATATACGAGTACTCCATGTGATTGCCCTTCTACTAGTAGCGTAACAGAGAGTGTTTATAGCGGTGTTTGCAGATACAATTATGACTCAAAAATAAATAAGGCATATGCCTATATAAAAGTTACATCTGACGATATTAGAACACCATATTCATATAAACTATATGACCAATTTAATGAACTTATCGTTGAAGACGAGGGGATGGAAGCTGAATCATTTGTCATTGGCGGCCAGATTGACGATAGTGGCAATACTGTATCTAATTGCAATGGTTGGATTTTCCATCAAGTCAAAAACAACAATGATGAGTATGAAAGAATAGATGAAAATCTAGACCCTTACTATTTAAGTGGTCTCACAAATCAAGAGTATATCCTAGAAGTGACTGACGCAGATGGTAGAACAATAACTGAGAAAGTAAAATTAGATGTACCTAAAATTAGCGGTGAATATAAAGCAACTAAACTTGGCACAAAATTCTATAACTCAGCAACAACTAGAATAGATTATATCTGCCACGATGACAACGCATTCTATGGGAAAATTGAAATGACTAGTTTTTCCGTAGATGGCTATAATTGTAACCTTACTGGTGTCCAATACCTTGGTTATAGTAATGAATATACTACAAGTTCTACTACAATAGATTCAGAGGGAAATAAACAAATTGAGACGAATACTGTAGAAGATGACACTAGAGGAAGGTATATTTTCTGCGTTACTGGCGAATCTCAAGATATTTCTAACACCGTTGTTGCTTATTTGGAGATAAGCGTGTTGAAATCGACAAAAGAGAATTTAATGCGAAATTGTATGTGTGATGATAATAGTTCTTCAAACGAGAGTTATGAAGCACCATATAATATTGGCGTTGTGAATCCTTCTGATAGTCCTATTAACCTAATTGCAGTTGCTCAAAATACTAGAACAACGCCAGTTGAAATGAAAATTAGCGGTGCGACAGTAAACTCTCATTTCTTAGGTTTCCAAGCAGCAGTCAAAGATGGAGAAACAATTGTGGAACCAGCAAAGATTACATTCTATTTTTATCAGCCAAATAGGTATGTTGTAAAAATCATACAAGGTTGTACTGATTGTGCTAAACTTATAATGGATAACTCTTCTGAGGAAATTGTTACCATACAAAACGGAGAGCCGTTTATCACAACGTTGAACAAGATGCCAACCAAGTTTATTCTTGGAACAGTTAGCGATACAAATAATGCTAGTATTGCGAATACAAGTTATTTCTATAGGTCTAGTGCTGTAAGAAATGAGACTGATTATAACATTAAAGGTTGGTATGGCTTGCATGAGGAAGATAGTTATATGTTTAGCAGAAGGGATGAGAACAAGACATATAATTACAACCAATTGATGTGGGAAGATTTCTTTAAAAATGCAACAGATGATGTTGCGTCACCTGGAATGAAACGAACAATTCTTAAATTTAAATTTGATAATATGTTCAAACTTTCCGAGGGAGCATATATAACGACAGATTCTTCTTGCAAGTTGGATTTTGAAGCGAGGGGTGGAGTTAGCCCAATACTTTATAGAATGGTAGCACCAATCTATAATGATATGGAGAAAGGTAGGAATAGATATGTCATTAAAGATTTTTTTAGTACACAATGCCCACAAGAATTTCCAAATATTGTTGCTGACAATTATTCATTACCCTTGTTAAATGGAAGACCTAGATACGAAGGACACTATCAAGGTGGCGTTCCAGATAGCCCACATTTTAATCAACAAACATATAGCAACCATGAACTTTTAGGCAATTATTTTGCGGCTTTTACTAGGGATGGCTCTTATATAAATAAGAGACAAATTGATGGCGTTAATATAAAAATTGAAAGAAATCCATCTTTCGCCTCAGTAAGTCCAATTGATAGTAGTGCTCCTAAAATTTTAGGAAAAGATGATACTGGTGATATTGCAGAGAAATTTAAGTTTGCCCACACTAGTGGCACTCAAAATCTTGATGGCGATGAAGGAAGAAACGTTCAGCCGTATCTAAGAGGCATATATGTCGATAGGAGATTTGATTATGACTTCACGGTTCTGGCCCCAGTGATAGGTAATAATATTAGCCTATATACTGATAGAGATAGGAATATAGTATGGAAAGGTGGACGCTTAAGCGGATGGACATACAATGGAATTGAAATGTCATATGACGAAAACTATAACATAATTTCGGCAGACACACATAGCGGAACTGTTGAAACATATTCTCCTGCGGGTGAACCTATAGGTACTGATGTTGAATATACAGCTGCGACATTTAATAAAAGACTTGAATATACCTACAAATATGATTGCGCACATAGATGTTTGACTTGTGGATACCAGTTTAAAGATATGGTTAGTACTTGCCCAAATTGCCATAGTACAAATATCAGATATTTTCATGGTGAAAATGTAGAGCAGCAGAGGACTAACAAAATAATCAATTCTTATAATGAACAAGAAGATAGAGTTTACAGTGCATATACATATGAACCTACGGCTCACATAACCGATAAAGAAAACTTTAACGGAGGTGAGACTAGAATTCCAGGTATAGTAGTCACTCCTCCTAATGAAGCAAATTATACTTTAGATGATGCAGTCACTTACTATCACAAATGGAATGGAGATTGGGATTGTGATTGGAGGGTTGGAGAACCAGTGTGGGGAAAATGGAACGTAAACAGAAACCAAAATGGCGAATTATTTGGTTTTTATGACAAATATGATATTGAAGATAGCAATTTACCACTGATAAAAGAGTATTACACATCATATATCAATAATTTTGATATTAGGCATTTATATTGGTCATTGTTCAATTATAGTAGGCTAAATTATTATACCACTGATAGCCCAAATCAGCAACGTAACGGTTATGGGGAAGCAGCAATTAATAATCCTGATAATCCTTTTTATGTTTACCGTTACCCACTTTATTACTTCGATGACCCTGAGTGGTATAATGGCGATTTCAATAGGGATGATGTTGTGCAAAACACTAGTACTAATAGTGGTAGGACGAGAACAACAACGAAAGTTCCATACCCGACAAAAAGGTTTATTGACATCGGAAACCTACCGTCAGTTTCACTTTATGCTTATGAAACACAGTGCTGCTCATATGCTATGAAATCATATATCACAGATGATGGAAAAATTATGGCAGAAACAGAGGGTGGAGAAACCACAGAGATTAATTTGCAATGGATAAGGCCAGTTACAATAATACCGCCAAACGCAAGTTCAACTGACTATGCTAACATCACGTATAATCCATATCCTGGTTATTGCGGTCATGAACCATTTACTGATTGCGTGAAATTTAGCGCAGCAACTGCATCAATGGCTTTTAAGTATAATTCATATACTTGTGATGATTTTGAGGTATATACAAAAACTCCACGAATAATTCAAGTATTGCCATATATAAATGGAAGGGATATTGATGGTATAGGCTTTTATAAGACGTGCAACCCAAGAACAGAATTTAATGGCATATATGGTGATAATCTATCTCTATCCGATGCTATCAATTTTATTACTCTTGATGCTGGACGTTTTGAAAACGAAAGTGTTAATATTTGGGAACTTATAAGAGGCGGCGATGGAGGAAAGAATATATTTCTTCCAGAAAATGTCGAAAGAAGAGATAATGGATATGTTACCAAATACGGAGTTCCAGTGAATGGTTCGTTTTTTGTGAAAAAAGATGAATGGTTAGTGTCGGACGATGATGATTTCACAAATATTGAGTTTAGGAAGAATTTAAATTCACTTTACAATAGTTCTACTCAACAAAAAGCGGTAGTTTTCACCATATTAGTAGAGAGGGAGTATAGATACGTGGACGATGACAATCTAGTAAGACATATCAATACAGTTGAAACCACAGATTTATATGATTGCCGAGACTTATTCATGAAGATAACGTTAAGGGGTAGAACTGCTGCTAGTTCCGCTGAAACAGAACTTACTTATGTTGAAATGAGGGAAGGTGGTGTGTCTGGTATTAGTGGTGTAAACGAAAGTTCGACTTCATATGGGGAAGAAGAAATTGAGGTTGATGTTAGTGGCGAAGGAGGTAAATCATCAGGCACCATTAATGTTCCAACTACTGATGTTAAAGATACTGAATTAGGAAAGGATACGACTAAGATTTACATACAAACGATAACGTTTGATATGAAATTTGATACTAACAGTGGTAGACCAATACCAGATAGGCAAAATGAATCGTTTGCTGACTATTCAATGATGTCATATGTATTTAGGTTTTTTAATCTGAATAATGAACAGTTCGATGTTATACCTTCAGAAGTATTTATGTTTGAGGAAAGTGCAAACGTGAATGTATTAAGATTTACGTTAAGATGGCCAGTTAACATGGGTATTATAGCAGACCCTCAATGGAGTGGAAACGGAATGAATGGAAATATTCCAGTAGAGGTATATGCTAGAACTCCTTCTAATTTTATTTATAAATTATCTAATTTTACGATGGCATTTTGCTGTGGACAAGATGTAAACGGTGAATGCAAAAAGAGTTCTAATGTAGAAGAAGACATTAAAGCCCCAATGAAGCCATCACCTAGCGATGACGGAAACCCAGTAAGACATATAAGCCACTTGAGGATAGGTGGAACAAGTTGTAATTGTGATTTTTAAATTAAATGGATACAAAAATATTTTTACAAGGATTTGATAGTAAGACATCTTCAAATACTAGTGAAGGTCTAGACGTACAATTCAAGGGTAGGAGAAAACTTCTACCTTTGAATGACGTTGCCGAGGTTATAAGCCAATATGACCAATACAGAGAAGAAAGGGAGAAATGTAACATTATAAGGTTGACTTGCCAAGTTAACCCTATATGCTCAAATGTTCTTTTTAATAGAATAACTGAGATTGTCAAGAACGAAGGCAGTAGCGGTGTTACCTTTATAAACTACGGCATATATGGAACTGATGAAAACGGTAGGTCTTATGAGGACAACCAGAGAAGATTATTTAGTGGGGTTACTTATAAACCTAACTGCGACTCTTCAAATCCTTTGCCAATGCAATTCTGGAGTGGCGGCTCTATGAACTACCAAGGTTTCGATGTCTCAAGAGACTGGTCTTCAACAATGCCTATTTTTTCTTCAATCAATGGAAATAATGATTTCTCTTATGAAAACACAATTGAGGAAAATAGTGGCTATAACCATCCTACAAACGCAATTAGGGATAGTCAGTTATCCAACAAAACAAGCAATTTTATCTACCATTGTGGTCTTGATATGTTTAACAACCACCTAATTAGGAGTAATACATTCAAGACGATATGTAAGATGCCAGATAATGGCAATTATGATGCATATGAATATACTAATGAATATCATGGTTTCAACACGATTGCGGATGTAATGCGTGATGTAAAGGGTGATAAGGTTATTGAAAAGGTATCATTTCCAGTAACGGCTCCAGTTGAAAATCATGCTAGATTGATTGCGCTCCATTTATATGAGTATGATGATTTAGACACATTTAAAATAGCTGTTAAAAACAAATTAGTGAAAAAATACAATGGATGGGTAGGATTTGAAAATAAATCCAAAATCAAATCATACATTAATTTCATCGAGAATGATGAACTTGAGATAGAAAGACCGCTAATGTATATGAACGGTGGAGATTTTGTTGATATGTATCCAGGTCGTGACCTTTATTCATTTTTGCCAAAATATAACACATTCAGAAAGCGTATTGAGAAGAATTGGAACTATTGTGTAACATATCCTAGTTCATCATACACCCCATCTGATTCTGGAGACCCATTCTCAGAAATCATTGAGTCATCAAATGGCATAAACTCCATGAAAACTGTGTATTTCGATGAGAACACTAGAGCCGACAACGGCACTACGCAACTTGTAATGTATAGTGTTGCAAAACACGGTTTGTCTAAAGGCGATTTTGTTAACATCTATAAAACATACACGACTAAAAAATATTGGGTTATTGATGATAAAGGAAATAGGGTCTCTGAAAGGTTTAACACCCAAATAGAGGCTGACGATGAAAAGAAAAGGCTAGAACTTGAGGGTGAAATTTCGATGAATTGTGGCGAAGATGAGCCAATAAAAGCGGTTGGCACAGCTTCTACCGATAGTGCTGAGACATATACTGAAAAGATAATAGACAGTGCAGAAGTGGCAGAGATAGTTGATGACTATATTTTCACCGTGTTTAATTCAGGAGTTCAAATCAGTAACCAATGGGTTAAATTGACGAGAAAACAACTTAGAGGTGTTGATAAATTGACAGTACCAGGAAGGCCAGACAGGACATTTACTATGGACGAAAATACTAGGAAGTTTTTAACCGAAGATGGTAATGAAGATATAATATATTATCTTGTGAATGATGAATACGTTAATGTTGACATTACTGCCCAAAATATATCTTATAAGAAAGTTGTAAATGATATTGAATGTGAATATTATATCAGGATATTCTCTAAAGTACCTAATTTCAAGTTTGCAAGCGGAGATACATCGACTGAGTACGCATTATATAGAGATAACGCTGCAATTATAGATGAGTATCAAGATAAGAAATATGATTTTGAAAACCATATAAGCCGTTTAGCGTTTGCGAAGAATATATATACTGACGATATTGGTGAAATTGTGTTTACTGATGATATTGATATTTCTAACCTACATGACAATTTAGGTAGACCTTTAACTAGCCTTTATCTAACTTTTATTAAAAACAATAAGGGATACAAAGAATGGTATGGCTATAATTATTCTGCCGATACTCCTTGGGAAACTAGCGATATTAGTAGTGATACAGTAGAGTTTTCACATGCCTTTGGAATGGTTACTTGTGGTATAGAAACTGCGTTTGAAGCAAACTATGGAACTACGATAAATTGTATCAATAGGATAACTAATATTGGTGATGAAACCCCTAGTGGATTTCAAATAGACGGAATACTAAATGATGTTGAATATGAATCTGGGGAGACTAGGCACTATAACATTACTAATTTAGACGGCAATGATAAAACAGTAAATATACAAGCGCACGAGGTATGGTATGATACTGATAAGCATTTCTATGGAGATTTGTGCTATTATGATGCATATAATGCAGTAGAAAGGCATATCAGTTATGTGATGCATAGGTTTAATACAGCACAAAGGGAATCAGTCAATAGTGCTTCATCATCTGGCGATACTCCATATTTCCGTCATTACACTTATGATGAGATAAGGTACGATGATTATGATTCGTCTGAAGAATACGCTATACAAAAACATGAAAATGACTATGATTGCGATAACAAGAGAGAAGGGTACTATTATAACCCTCATTATGAAATACCGATAAAGACATTTGATAAGTTGCAAACGATAATGCCAGATTTCTTGACTATTAGGGAAATGAAACATTTAAATGAAAATGTTTATCAGTTTACGACATTACAACAGCATTTCTTGAGCGTAGGTGATAAAGCAATTTTGCACGATAAGATACAAGACAAGTATTATAACCTAGTTGCAACTAGTGGAAGCAATGATAATTATAGGGTTTTCACTTGCAAGGTATATAACGAGAAAACCAATAAAGGATGTATAATAGATTATATAGACAGTAAAAACAAAACGTATATAATTAAATCTTTGTCAACTGAAGGATGCATTATAGATAATCTAGACGGTAATAAATCTTTGTCAACTAAAGAAAAAACGACAGCAATTGATTTGTCTGATTTTAATTTATTTAAAATGGATAACTTGAATTGCCCTAGTTATGCGAGGGTACTAAAAGATGGAACTTGTAGAGTAATCTGGCGCGATGTTCTTAATAATGGTTTCAACAAAAGTGATGATGCAGTAGAAAAATATCCTTATACCAATGGTGCTTTCTACGTTAACAAAAGAATTGATATTTATGTTAGGAGACAAGACCCTCACGAAATGTATTGGCTTTACGCTGAAGATGATATTGAGGGTGAGAGCGTTGATATTATGAACGAAGATAACTACATTAAAGAGGCTGACATAGAATGCTAAGATACGAAGTTAAATTAGGTAAAGACAATTTCAAACAGAGTGAATTGGTTTGGGAGGAGAAATATCTCTCCCCAGACCTTTCTTATGTAACTGGTGTAACCGACACCTCATATCATCTAGAAAAATTCAAGACATTACCAACGAAAAACTATATGGTGAACTCAGACAGTTCGTTATATGTTGAGGCGCATAATGTAGTTAGGCAAGGGTTCGTTGTGGCAAGTGGCAAGACGTATGAAATTAGAAATGGCTCTATAATAGACTATTCGGTAGAAAAGAAAGGAGAAGAAATAAATTACCGTTATGTATTTATCAATGGTAAATATTTCTATGAGAAGGAAATAGAAAACGAAAAGGTTTTTGAAATAGATAACCTTCTTAACTATGAAAGTGGTAGAACTGATGATGAAGGAAATTTAAAGGAAATTAGTGAATATATTAAGGTTAAACCAACTGGAGATTTTTTGAAGATAGATACAGTATACTGGATTGAAGATAATAAAGTCCTTATTGATGGGTTCGAATATTATTTTGATAAAGACGAAAGTGGAGGTATTATCAAATTTGGCGAAAACGGTGATTCTTTAGCAGCATCGGCAATTACCGATTGCGATGCGTTTGTGTGTCATCCATACAAATCTTCCAATAAATACAAAGAAGTCACGAAATTCAAATTAACTAAAAAAGACGAAGTAAGTGAACCATATTCTAGGATTTCATTCTGTAAATATTTTTATTATGTTAAATATAAAAACCATTATTGCGAGGTAAAGAAAAAAACAGATGGGGAAAAATATGAATTTGTGTGCGAAATCCCAGAATATGTATTAAGCGGTGATACTACGTCTTCTTTAGCGCCAAAAGAATTTAAACTGTATTTTGCCCAAAACACGCATGATGATGTCAATTTTGAGGTATATGATGAGGCAAGAAATAATGGAAACTATGTAGATAATGTCCATTATGATGAGCATCGTGTTAAGGATTTTAGCGATTTAAAAAACACTGAGTCGTTTATATACGTTGAAGAAGACAAGACATATTTTAATGTATCATACGATGTTATGAATGCTAACTCTGGAATTGATATTATCGTTTATTTGGATAATATATATTCTCCTTTAAAAGTTGGAGAGAAGATAGAATTTACTGACATACATCGTGATAACCATGAGTCAATGATTTTTAAAAGCAGTGATTATAATGGCAGTGATAATGAGGAATTTGCCATATATAATGGGAAAAAATATTTAATCCAAAAAAATATATGCGATAAAGTCATTATCAACGATAACGAATATGATATTGACTATGTTAACGGTAAAGAAGATAACGTTGATTGCATGGTATTAATTGGTGACGAGAGTGTTCCAATGAAAATAGAGACAACTAACGGTGGCGACTATGACAATGGAGAACTTAAACGATATGGAAGAATAGTCAAAAATATTTCAAGTCCATCTGAGAATGTAATATATTCTATAAAGCCTTATGATGGAATTATCATAAACGGTAAAAAGTATATCATTTATGATAATTCTACTAATGATACTGAAATTAAATACGCAAGTATTGGATTAAATAAGAAGTACACTTTTATCATCACAAACATTATAGGCAATTCAACGTATATTTGTAGACCATACATCAACAATACTGATTTCACAGATGACTTTGATTTATTCATTTCCGAGCAGATTTGCAAGGACGTGGTAGATAACCAAAGCACATTTGATTTACAGATAAAAAACAAGGTGTTTGGGGAGGTAGATATAACTGAAGAGATTGCTTTCCGTAATAATCCAACTCCAACGTCTAGTGATGATTATTTTAATCTGTTTAAAAACCTAACCATATACACTAATAGTGGGTATATATATATCCCTATATCACTAAAGATGGACGTTGCAAACAACGGTATGCAAGAAGACATCGTTACAAGGGATTTTTTCGAAACTGAGAAAAAGAAAGCAATCAACCCTATAGTTGATATGGAAAAAGATGTCTACACCCCAAAATTCGTTTATGGCTATTATGAAGACGAAAAGCATGAAAAAATACATGAGTATGGCAATGAAGTTGAAACAATGTACAGAGGTTCAAACACAATATTTAAGCCGATTTACAAGATAAACCTTAATTTCCATTTCCGTACAAGGAATCTAGACAATTGGAAGGTAAACGATGGATATAACGATTTGCAGTACAGCGCAGATACTAGGGCTGGAACTGGGGAAAGAGCAGTTAGCGGAAGTTCTGACAATTGGTTTATAACTGATTTTTATCCTTATAGATATATTTTATCTGAAAGAATGGAACAAAGTGGTGATACATTACAAGAAACATCAGATTTGATGGGATTGCTGTATTTTACAAACGATGATATTTTCTATCAGAGGTCTAAAGTTGGGAAATCATTTGCAAGGGTGTCATTCTATGACAGTACAGACCCACAGACCCAATCTTTATTGGCAACATCTTGTATCTTTGTTGATGAGCACGCATTATTTAAAAAATATGTCGATAACTCTAGGAAAAGTCTATACGATTATGGCATCACTAGAGAACCTAGATATAGTAAGAACGACAATGGGTTCATTGAGCACAATGCATTTGATACTAACACAAAGGAAGACATTACTGAACTTAGGAAACTAAAAAAAATATCTGTGCAAACAGAATTTTTAGGAAGCACAAGAAATCATATAAATTATGAAAATATAGAAGATTCATTGAATGTTGTATTTGATGAGAATCATAGGGTAAGTTCAAGACTAGTGGTTGATAATAAGTACGTTACTGATACATCATCTGAAGGTTTTTACATTTATATGTTTAGGGAATATGCTGAAAATCTACGTCCAAAGCCTATTTATATGAAAATTGAGTTTAATCATGCTGGTATCGGAAAAACCATTCCATTCCTTATACCGATGCATTGGAGTGGAAACACAGAAGATAGTGGTACAACCAAGTACAATAAGATGTATCCAGACCACGCATTAAAACTGTCAAACAAAGACGATGTGGCAGAATTATTAGGGGGGATACCTCTTGCTTATACATATGCGCAAACGTATATTCCGTTATATGCAGTATATGATTTCGAGAAGAAAGAATATGGTTATGTATTTGACGAAAGATACATTGATAGGGAAACAATGATAGAAGATGGCATACTTAACCTTAACTTATTCGAAATGAAAATAATGAACGAATCTGATGAAAATATTAACCCAGATACAGAAGAAGGTAGGAATCTACTTAATGATATTAAACTCAACAGGCCTAGAAGGGCAATTATAAACGTAAATGAAAAGCAATTTAATAAGAAATCATTTAATTACGAAGTGGAATGAGAATTATCCAAAAACAAATATCTTTAGAACCGATGACATCTAGGTTGCCTAGTGTATGGCCAGCGTATAAAGACAATAATCCAAATATTTACTATTTTGATGAAAAGTCATTAATTAATAGGGAGTGGCAATATACTAGCAATTGGGGCATGGTACCAGTTAATATCGTTGTTTCGCCAAAACCTTATTCTAGTCACACTTATTCAGAATACACCGTTATAGACGGTTGCCATTGTTATGGCAACTCGCCATATGATGAATTGTGTGAATTTGTTTTGTCATTTGAAAACCTCAGTAAATGGTATTATTTCTTTAATGAATATTATAATTTATTGAAACAATACAGCCATTGTGATAGGGTGTATACTAGTGCTGAAGACTATTACAATTATGAGTCTTTGACGAAGTATGCAGACCAGATGAAATATGGTGCTGACAAGCAAACATATTTGGATTTGGACGAGGAGTTCGCAGAGAAAGGTGGTAGAGTAGAGGTTCAAATCTATAATAAAGATACAGCATCTTATAGTACCATGACGCCAGAAGAGGCGCATGATGAATTTGATGGTGATAGGATGTCAATGACTGATGTTTATGACATTGGTTTTTTCAAATGGATATGTGAGAATGTTGTTCCATCTTTTACAATACCAATGATTTACCGTAATTATTGGAAAAAAGATACGTTGTATTATCCAGATGTGATTAAATGGCTTCAATGGTTTAAAGATAGGGTTGATATATATGAGAATGCTTCTAACATTGCCAATTTTAAGTTAGAGAATGGGATTACAGAACCATGGGATTGCAAAGCAGATGAGGTCACTGATTGTTGTGACTGCGAAGAATATTTTGGTCGTGGCGGTAAGCGTATATATGGCATTATGGAAAAATGGTATAAAAGGATACAAAGTAATATTTTGAAATCAGTCAACAGTGCTTGCACGATGCCAACGGTAATTTTGCCTACTGAATTACAAGTATCTATTGATGATTTGGGAGAATTCAGTATATTTTCTAAAGAGTATGAACTTGGAAATGATTATAGAGTTGCACATTATGGAGATAGTGCCAATACATATGGTGGCACTGTAACAGTAATGGATGGAAATTCAATATATCTAGATAAAGATGATGCATGGGGATATGCGTTTAGCCCAGATTATATGGAGAAATATGTCTCATCTTGTTCTACTTGCGATTATGTTGGTGTTTTTTATGGAAGATGCCCTAAATGTGGCAGCAGAAGCGGTGTCACATTACTTTCATATAGTCCGTCTTTAAGCGGTAATGCGGAAAATGCATGGGTTGACTATACTGATAGGTATGTTAATTCAAATATGGATGATTTTTCTATTGATGCAAAATTCTATACCTACGATGAATTTAACAAGAAATATACATCAAGCGGAAACTCTTTAACTGACGCGAAAAACGAATTAGAAGGAAAACTAACCAAGAAATATCCTTTAATTAAAAATGATTATGGTTGGTTTTTGATTGATGGCTTATTATATGAGATAAAACAATCTGAATATGGAAATTACGATAAATCTAATCCATATTTAAGCAATGCTGTATATATGGTGTTTAGGGAACCAGTAACGAATACACCATATACATATGTCAACGGGAAACAAGTATTTGCAGATTTTTATCCACCTACAAATGTTTTTTATTTTCCATTTTTCTTGAGTGGCGATGCAGATTTTAAAACAAATTGTAGCGGAAAGACATTTAACATAAACAACTACCAAACGTTTAAAAGATTTGAAAAATCCAATACAATGTATTACATTGAATATGACAGCAAAATAATACCATTTGGTGTTACAATACCAGATTCTTGGACGATTGATGGAAATGAGTATAGTAAAGTAAATGGATATGCTTATGATGATTATGGTAATACTTTATATTGTTTGAGTGACAGTGTTTGGTATTATAGTGATTTTTCTGTTTATGGCGGCATAGAGAAATATTCAGTAGAAGGATATAACGAGCCGAAATGCGAAGGAGATTTCATAATACTTATCCCTATAATGGATGAGGAAAGTGGTAGTCTTTTCACGATACGCAGTGTTGATGAAATTACTGGACGTACAGTTTCTAAAATCAATGATTTAAGACTTTATAATGTATTGACTGATGATATTGGTAACACTATAGAGGGCATTTATGATTTAAGAAGTAGTGGAGCAACAAATCATCAACCTCCAGAGGGAACTGAGTTAGAACTGATATATCAAGTTGGAAATACGGCAAACATTACTAGATTCAGTCAGACTAAGGATGATATGGATGATATAATCGAACAATTCAGTGATGATATGAGGAACTATTTCGTTGGTGATATAATTACCGATATGGCGTTTTATTACAAGGATTATAGTGATAATATCGTTGAAGAAACAATATTCTATGTAAAATTAAATAGTGGCGGTACAAAGGATATATCTAGTCACACTGGCGCTCAGCTAAATTTATCTGGTTATACATCACTACTAGCGATTCAAAAGGCAACTGATGTAAAAAACAACCTAGAAAAAGACGGAAAATATATGCAAGATGATATATATTGCGATATAAGATATTACATAGGAGCAACTTTATGTAGGAAAGAAGGAGAAGCGTTCATTTTGGTTAAAGATAAAACGTGCTCCAACTATGGCGTTGAATATACGGAAACAGTTAGATTTGTAAAAACTAATTGGGAATATTATCTCAAGAAATCTCAAAATATTGATTCTGTGATACCTTCCAAGAGGCAAGACCCTTGCAAGCATTCTGTTAGCTACCCTATATATGTGTATGTGTTGACTCAAGACTTGACAACCGTTGAGCCATCGCAATATAATACAGTTTATTCTGTTCCTATGGCTGATTTCAAGTTTGAAATTGATATATTCAGCGGAGAAACGGACACATTTAGCCAGAAATACCAAAATGAAATGACTAAATATAACAATATGCAAGTATATCCAACTTATAGGGAAGAATATAGGCTCGGCATTTCTTCAATGGAAAACGTTGACTCTGATATTTATATAGACAGGGGAATAAACGCTGCTTTTGAGAAACATATAAAACTTGGCGAGGTAACAAGTTTAGAAGCGTTAGAACAATATGGTTTAACTTTTTTTAAAATAATGGATAGTTAAGAAAAAATAACAAAATGGCAATAGGTGCTTACGGTACGACAATTCCAATCAACATATCTAATATTGATATACCAAATTTGGTTGATATTTCTTTCGTGTACCACGAAACAAGGAGTTATGATTCTCTTTCCGATAGCAAGTTCAAACATTTGGACTCAAGTATATTGACACAAGCAAAGAGGGAGAGGGAAGATAACGATGCTGACGAATATGTTGAGGGTATGTATAACCTTCAACTGCCTCTTGGCGAATTTAACAAAAAGGGGTTTTACACCATTTATATAAAGCCTAAAGAGATAGAGGCTGTTATAACTGATGTCGGTAATTTAACTGCTTTCCCTAATGTAAGGGGATTGGTGTTGGATACATCAATGATTCAGAATGCAAGCATTAGCACAAAGGCTAGAAAGAACAATGAGTTAGTCGGGTATAGAATTATTTATTTAGATGAAAGTGGTAATCGCCAAGATTACTATAGGATAATTACGTCTAATAATAAGTGCGAGCCAGTAGTTAGTGCTCCAAATTCATCTAGTGATAAATCTTATACATACCGTTATGAAGATAGTTCTAGTTTAATATTTGTCACTGTATCTCCTTCTTCTGCTCCAACATTTAAGAGTAATGCACTTCCTTATATAGGAAAACCAACTCAAAAGATACTGCTTGTGAATACATTTTTTGAACCAATACAATTGGATATTGAAATGACCACACACGATGTTGACACAATCAGTTATATGCTAGAGAACAGCCAGCTTAGAGACTTGGATAACGGTCTTGTTACGACATTTAACAACGAGAACGAGATATATCACCAAGCAGAACACTTTACACTTAAAGACCAATATACTGGCAATCCAGTTTATGAGGTTAAGCAAAACAAAAAAGATAGTATTGATTTCAGTCAAACAATTAATGACAAAATAGAGTAATATTATGGCTTTTATAAAATCACATTCAAACTATGTTCTGAGGAAAAAACATCAAACCACTTCAGATGGTACTATATGGGAGCGTGACATCACTACAATTGGTGGTGTCAACCAATTTGCTCCTGGCCAAACGCCAATCTATAAAAGTAGTAATTTTATCATTACAGTTAGAAATGATGGTAAAATCTCAAATCAGTACAACCAATCTAAATGGAAGGAAAACGAAAGTGGCGATACTTGGACTCTTGAGACTATAAGTGGTATGACTAGTGAGTTTGAGGACCAGAATGATGTAAAAATTGTCCTCAAACAAGATTATTATGATTTTTGTGATTTTGTATATTATGGGTCTTTGAGTGAAATGTTTAGGGCATCAATTAGTGACATTTTGCAAAGATTTCCAGGAGAACTTTATGGAACTAGTGAAAATGCCTATTACACATCTGCCATAACAGTTGATTTTGAAAAAATTGAAGAGAGAATTCCATTTGGCGAGCCAAAATACACTGAAGGGTGTATACCAATAAGTGTCAACGAAAAAAAATGTAACATATGTAAATGTGTTGAAAGTTCTTGCACTGAAAGCGAAATTGTAATTGACAGTAGTGCCACGTATGTAGACAACCCATTTAGTATTAATTTTCATTCTGCGAAAAAACCAGTAGATGGAAAAGAAATAAAATATTTTGCAAATAATGGATATAAAAATTATCTTGTCATAGAGCCTAATGGAGTTGAAAGCGGAACTCCAATTTCGTCATGGGCAACAAGTAATTTCATCAAAGTAGCAAAATATGAAATAATATTAGATTCCTTATATGGAAGAGATGCGTTTTATTATGATTACCTAAAACCAAACATATTAAAAGATTATTTCGTTAACCCTAATAATGAAGCTTGGTGGATTGAAAGTAATGGCAACGAAGTTAAAGAAAAAAGTATATACAGTGGAATTACATATGACGGCTCATCAGGTTATACTTTATTGGAACAATCTTTTGATAGTGGGGACATAAGAAAAGAATATTTCAATTACCAAAATAAATATTGGATTGAAAAGAGTGTTGTGAGCAGTGGGGATTGTTTGTGTACAGAGTATTCTGTGTGCGTTTTTGGCGAAAAATTTTTTGATACTGAGGAAGACGCATATGAAAAAGTTCCACCAGTATCTGCATGGGCAGAAAATGAAAGCTACAGTGTTAAAAAAGGCGGTGGATGTTGTAGTATTGGCTGTTATTTTACAACCCCATGTAAAGGGTATAAAGTGGCTAGTACATCAGCAAACACAAATTCTGTAATAATTGATACTTGGATTGGTGACAATAATACGCTTATTTATTTATCCGATAGCGATAATACTGCATTAGATAAGCACATAAGACCCAAAGAAGAATTAATCGTTAAATTTTATAATGAATGCGATAACTTTGAAAAGTTAATATTAGATAGAAAAACGACTCCAAAATATAAGGCTGTTTTTTCTGTTATTAAAGAAAACGAAAGAGGTTATTATCGTGAAATGGAGGAATTTAAGTTTCCAACATCATACGGTGATTATAACATTGATGCGTCATCTTTTGGATTTAATGAGTATACGACTAGGTTAGCTGAGATTGGCGCATATTATGATGAATATTTTACTGATAACCTATATAGGTCGATGACCCACGAGGCTATTAAAAATTTTGACTGGACATATACTCGTGAATTTACAGTTGACGGAGAGGAAGAGTTCGTTCATGGCGGTGAGAAGGTACAAAAGGCGTTAAGGGTATTTGCTAGAGAGTTTGATGAAATACTTACATACATTAACAATATCAAGAATATTGGTAGAGTTACCTATGATGAGAGAAGCAATACACCAGATTATTTTTTGATTGATGAGTTAGAGAACAAAGGTTGGGATGTGTGCCTTGTATATCCTTATGACCTTGAGGAATACATCAAAAATGATGACGGTACAAAAACATATTTGCCATCAAACAATTATGAACAACAACAACAATTAGATAATAAGTATGGTGAAAAATTCTTTATTAGACAATTCACTCAAAATGCCAAAAAAGAGGTGTGTCCTTACAGTAATAAATGGGTTGACGAGTATCCAGAAGGATATTTCATATCTTGCTGTGGTGAAGAGTCACCATGCCAGTATAAAGGAAGTGTTTATAAATTTGTCAACGCAAGCGGTATGGGCAGCACATATTATGACCAATGCGAAAGTGGAGCGACAAAAATTAAAAATAGAATTAAAACATATACTGACGAAAAATCTTATACCTATATGGATGCGAATAATGCATTCATGAGAAGGATGGTAATAAATTCTCCATATATCTGGCGCCACAAGGGTACTATTGAGGGCATCGAAATGATATTGGGAATGTTTGGTTTCAAAAGTCAAAGATGGGTTAACAGAATGACTGATAACTGCGTCAATAGTGCAATTACTGCTGATTATGAAATAACTGAATACTCATCATTTACCAACAGAATCGAAGATAAGTGGGATGCAGTACATCAAATGTATCGTATTGACTGGATTAATTCCACTAAGGCGATTGTATATGATTATAGGTCAACATCCAATTATACCAAATATGGTGCTCAAGAGCAAGGTTACGTCTCATATCAAGGATTGCCAGTATCGTACAGATATGAGTATTCATCAGCAACTAAACCTTATATAGAAGCAAGTCCATTAGCTGCTGATGACCCTCAGCCTTCAACTAGTTCTGTGACAAAGGCATTTAAAATGGCAGAGACAAATGAGCCAGTTAGAAGAAGGTATCTATATCCAAACTTTAATAAATACGAACAATTGGACGGAAACCCATATTTCCAAATGAATGGAGGATGGTTAGCAAAAACTGTCCAGAATGATGGTGATACAAGGTATAATTTCCAATTTGATGTGGATGATAATATTGCATATACTTGCTATGTTAAATCTGGAGAGACAACTGAATCTGGAGATATTATAGACAACAAGCCAATATATAAAGAGACTATAAGAAACATAAAAAGGGTTGACAATATAGCAGAACTTATTTCAACTCCAATGACGCTTCTTAAAGAGGGAACAATATATTATGTATCTAATATAGAAAAAGACGTTGCAGTTATAAATAATGAGGTCTATCCAATTAGATATGAATATAACCCTAGTGATAAAAATGCGCCTTCTAGATATATCTTGTTAAGGAAAAATAATGAATATATCAAAATAGGTGATGATAGATTCTTTACTGATAAAATATTTGTATACGACAAAAACGGGAATAAGACACCATACGATTTGTCTGAGAAACCTAATGGCTATGAGGTAAAAGCATATATATTGAATAAAAGTGCAGACCCACAATTCATATGTCAAGCAGACGAAGATGGAATATACACAATTGATAATTTCTGTGTATTAGATGATATGATTCCACCTAGCGGAAGAACAAACTACTTTATCATAGACGACCCATATTTTTCCAACAGAATAGCAAAGATTGATGGGGCAAATGGTGATAACAATGGTTGGAGGGCATTGAAGGAGACTGACCCAGAGTATATTAGGATAAACACAATCACTAACTATTACGAGGGTAATAATCCCCATAATGGCAATATGGACTATGACAGCGGCCATGAATATTTAACATACTACAAAAGATTATTTAAGTATGCAATTGATGAAAATATGTTCGATGAAAGATGCTATGAGAATTTTTTCTTAGACCTAGATAATGAAATTTATAACTATGGATTTAGCGGTTTAGTGGATTCCAATGAAATCATTAGACAATACATGCCGTTTGTCTACGTTGATAGTAAAATACATTATTTTGGAACATATTATGAGAGAGACGATTCTGCGTTGGTAACAAGTTGTAGAACAGTTAATTATTATGGTAATAAAGAAGATAAAGAAAAAATAGGGGAACTTACCGAAATGTATCATTTTTCTGATGATAAAATAAATGTTGAACAATACGACCTTTATAATAGGGAAAAAATGATTAGTGGTATACCTTCTTACCCAAAACCAAGTGGATATACAGATGATGTTACAAACCAGATATTAAATAACAAGAGATTTACAATTAAGTTCTACCTTCGCAATATGTGGAATAGCAATCAAGGACAATGTGAATTGAAGTTTCTTGATGATATTGTTATGAACTATTTAACACAGATGATTCCATCAACGTCTATTGTTGATATTGAATATGTGTATAAAAATTTGTCTTAACTATGATTAATATTAATGAAATTAGTGATGAATATGTTTTAGATTTAAACAAATACGCCAATGGAGAAATAACTCTACCAGTAAACTCTAGTTTACCTTGTAATGTATCTTTTGTTTCTGATAAAACTCTAATTAACACGAGTTTAATAGCATCAAAAACACTTAAGTTGTCAGTTGATACTCAAGAGTTGAAGAAAGATGGCGTTGTAGTTGTTCGAAATTTAAGAAAAGAAAAAATTAGAATAATAATTAAGCCTAATATTAAAGAATCTAGAGAAAGGATTTATGTGTTTAAATTAGGTAAACATACCATAAACGAGAAATCAATAACATTTAATGTAATATCCAAGGAAAATGGGAAAACAGAACCTTGGCACGTTTCGTATGATGGTAAGCCAATATCTTATGTTATACGTCAAACAAAGACCAAGATTACATTTACTTTGTCAACGATTCTCGCTACTGAGTTTACTAGTAACATACAATTGAAGCAAGACAACAGTGGTAAAGTTATTAACATAAAGTTAAAACATAAAAATAATAACTCTGTACAATTGGAAAAGGTTGATTAACGTTAGAAGTTAATCAACCTTTCTTTATCCTCATCCAAATCCTCAAGAGACTCAATTTCAATATCGTATAAGCCATATTCACTCTCAAGGTCAACGAATTTATGAGACATATTTTCAGCATCCCATACAACAAATCCGTGCTGAGATACCGTCTCTCCAAATGTTTGCTGTATCAATGACCCTGGATATACAATTTCAATATCATTATGTTTAATCACTTGACGTTTATGAATATCCCCAGCCATGACGCAAGTGCATCCATCAAATAGGCTTCCTTCTGCCCCACCGTCAACAATAGTTCCATTGTTAAGTTTTGCACCCACAACCATACCGTGATATAAACCGATAATTTGCTTTCCATCTGCATCCAAGTCGGCAAAACTTGGCGGTGCATAGCCATTATAGATTGAATACAATGCCCATATGACATTATCATCTTCAACAAAGCCGCTTTCAAAACCTAATACAGAATCAATAAACATACAATCATTAAAATTAGCAGTATCAAACAATGCTGTAAGCGTATCCGTTCTAGACATGTTATTTACTAGTAGGTCATGATTACCAGCAACAACAATAACTTTAGCAATTTCTTCCAATTGTCTTAGAAAAAAACTACTAAACGTCATCAATTCGTTTGAAATATTATTCTTCTGGTGAACGAGGTCTCCGCATATTACAATTCTAATTTCGTCTCGTTCATAATCTTTTGCAATTTCTTTACATTTTTCTACAAAATTTGTTAATTGTTCGGCATACTCATTTAACCTCTGAAAATTTCTTATATGTATGTCTGAACAATGGATAATACATTTAATCATCAAAAATATTCTTCTTCGTCTAAATCATTATTTTCGTATTCTTTATTTAAATAACATGTTCCATATAATGTATAAAATTCATTTATGATTTTATCACTATGTTTGCACCAAAATTTATCTCCTTCTTTAGTTTTTTCCCAAAGAAAAAAATATGTATCATAAAACACATCATCAATGGTTTTGCAAGTATATATTTGATTTATACCATTTTGCTCTATGGTACGTTCCCAAAATATTTTGCAAAGTCCAAAATCAGACAATATTTCTGACAAATTAAAAATCCATTTATATTTGTTTGATATATCATAATATGTTGCATACAAATGGTTTTCATATAAATACTTTTTAAGCATTTTTATGCCATCTTGGTAATCATTTTTACTTTTCATTATTTAATAACATTTTAGGTTTTTGGCAAATATATAAAAAATATTTTTTAAATGCAAATATTTATTAATAAAACATAAAATATGGCAAGTTATAAGAAATTAAAACCAATAATCCTAAAATGGGAAGGTGGATATGCTGGAAATATTGACGGTATGACTTGTACTATGAGAGGTGTTACTTTAGCAACGTTCAGAAAGTATTTCGGCAAGACAAAGAATTGTAAAGATTTGCGCAATATTTCAGATTCGCAATGGGATTCAATATTCATTCAAGGTTTTTGGAATCGTTGGAGTGCTGATGCTATTAAATGCCAATCAATTGCTAACCTATTAGTTGACTGGGTTTGGGCTAGTGGTGTCTATGGCATTAAATATCCACAAAAAGTATTAGGCGTAACTGCTGATGGTATTGTTGGGCCTAAAACGATTGCTGCAATTAATAATTATCCTAATCAGAAGGAATTGTTCCAGAAACTATGGAATAGGAGAAAAAAGTATTTTGAGTCTATTGCAACTGGTAATAAGAAAAAATTCTTAAATGGTTGGCTGAATCGATTGAATGATTTTAAGTGGATTGATTAATAATTTTTTAAATTTTGAATCATATGCCTAGAATATATAGCGAAGAAGATATTACGTGGTCTTCTATTGAGAAGTATGTACCGTATGATAAAGTGAGGTGGTATGCTAGAAAAAATGGTATACCAGTATATAATTTTTTTGATAAAAACAATGAAAAGATAAATATAAGTGACTATATAGACAACGGTTAAATAATGTTAAATTTGGAGTGATTTTTTGGTCACTCCAATTTTTTTTCGTATATTTGCATCAAGAAAAAAAAAAAGCAATATGAACAAAATAACATTTAAAAAACCAATAGCACTTAGTGTTGTAGGTAAAATATATGATATTACCATTTACATATCTGAAATAAGAGTGTTGAGAAGTGGAAAGCCATATGCCGTTTATACCAAAGATGATAAACGATATGATTTTAAATATCTTACCAAATCTTCGAAAAAACTAGTTGAAAAAATCGTAGAAAGAAACGCAAAACACCTTTAATATAGGAAAATTTCTTTTATTTGCTGGGCATTCGCAAGATGTTCAGCAATTTTTTTATACCCACCTTTCTCATATAATGATGATGGGTCTTCCCCTTCTTCAATTGGTATGTATCTTATCTTATTATACAATCTTCCATGATTAAGTAATTTATATATTTCCTTCACAGATTGATAAGCATCAGCATCAAGCATAATGTTGACATTACCGTTGCAACGACTAACTATTTCCCAATAAAGCTTGTAATCCTTGTCTAGAGCCTTTCCTAGCAGTGGTATGGAGTTAGGTACTACAATGTGGTCAAACGCACCCTCTACGAGCGTTATATCAGCATCCCACTGTATTTTATCCTCATTAAATATAATCTCTTTTTTCTCTGCTTTTGGATTTGAGTATTTTGTTCTTTCAAACTTAGGATTTTTAGGCAGATAGTCTCTTCCAACCCAATAGTTAAGTTCTCCTATAGAGTTATATGAAGGTATAATAACCCTATAAGAGTATTTTTTCATCTTATCATCTTTCTCACGAAGCGTATAGCCAATCTTGAATCTCTCTATAATATCCCATCCAAGCCCTCTGTCTTGTAAGTATTTCAGAGCACCATAATGATTTTTCTCATCTTTCTTAAACAGCTTAAATGTAGAAGGGAATTTTAACTCTTCCTTTTCAATGATTGTTCTATCGAAATCCGAGAAATGTAGTTTATAAAGTTCACTATTCCTTATTGAGTGAATGACGTTTACATATTCATCCAAAAGTTTCTCATTACCGAATAACCTTATAAGTTTTTTTATCGAACCATGCATAAGGTCATCGCCCTCAGAACTGCATTTCCAACATTGGTATACACCTCCTTTCGTAAAGGAGACCTCTAGATTGTATTTTCGAGCCTCTTGATAACCGTATTTCTCAATGCAGTGTGGGCAAGGAAACTGATATTGCATCTGTCCATCGCTATATCCACTCTTTGATTCGCCTAGAAATACCGTTAATATGTTGTATAGTTTTTCTAATTCGTGCATTATTGATATGTTTTGTTTGCAAATATATGTTAAAAAAACGAGAAAAACAAAGTTTTGGAGATATTTATTTTAAATTAATATATTATTATGGCAAAGAAAATTTATAAAGATAGTGACATATTAAAGGCAATGACAGTTCAATTGGACGAAGATTCAGTTGTGTTTGGTGCTAATGGCCATTACGGTATTGGTGCTTACTATGATATTACCAAAGTAAGCAGTGTATTTGGGGATAAGGATTATAATAGCCAAAGCAATATTGATGATGCTAGCGGAACTACAGCGGCAGAATTATATAGGACAAATAACGATGAACTTGATGAGAAACTACAGAAAGCCATTTGGTTAAAAGAGTTTTGAATAATTGATGAACTGCCACAAACTAAATATTTGAGGTTTTTTATCTTCATCATTGATTACCATTGAAATGGTCTTACATCTGCCCCATCAATAAAAGCGAGATTCAACCAAGAGTCTCGCTTTTTTATGTTTAATAGTTAATATAAGTTTTTCTTCTTTCAGTTTTATTCCAATATTTTATATCATATAAGATTTCCCTAGTTCCTTTTCCATCATTGGATTCTCCAATGATTTCGCTCGAAAAATTAAGTTCTCCGAATCTTTGTTTGTTTAGATAACCTAATACTGCAACATATGCATCGCAAGCATCAAAGTTCTCTTTTTTTAGTTCCCCCTTTTTATTATATAACCAGTCTATGTTTGGGAACAATTCTGATACTTTACCTTGAATTACTGTTTTTTTGTCAATTGTCCAAGGGTATCCTCCAAATAGCACTAATTTACAGTCTTTAATTTCTTTATGGATTTTAGAAAATTCATATTGTTTTTCGTCTTTTCCATATTTTCTTATAGACATTAGTTCTGGAAAACTATATTCCCTAGCATCATATGAAGAAATATACTGTGGAACAATGCCAAGTATATTATACACGCAATCGGAAACCATTCCATTAAATCTTAATAAAGTAGATACGGTATTTACATTATTTGACCTTAAAAGTGGCTCTTCAATTATGACTTCATCTATCCCAAAATCTTTATATTTTATTAAAAACTCTTCAAAGATTTTTTTCTTCAAGAATAATTGCTCAATTCCTTTAATCTTAGAAGAGACTTTAGGGTTTATGTGCGTTAATTCTGCTATTTTGCCATAATTTGAGCCATCATCAATTAATATGCATATACCAATACATGCGGTGCTGACATCAAGCCCTAGTGCTATTTTGTTTCCATTCTTATCCATAGTATATTAAATAATATTAATTATTATTATAAATAATATATGATATTATTATAAATTTAAATAATTTTAATAATTTATTTGGTTTTATAACATTTTTTTTATATCTTTGCAAAAAGATGTTAAATGGGTAGATTATATATTAACACCACATTAGAGAAATCTATAAGGTCTTACTGTGACTTAAATGGAATAGAAGACATTAACGCATTTGCAAATCGTTGCGCAACGCAAGGATTCAGTATAATTAAGTTTGGTATGTCACCAAAAGACAATATAGAAAGAGAAAATAACGGAATAAAGGATATTAAGAAAAATGCAGCAAGAAAGGAAAAAGAAGACGCTCCTAGACAAGATGTTGGAGAACAAACAGAACAAAAACAAACTAGAAGGCAAACAAACGAAAAAGAAGTCAAACCAACTGAGGAAAGAAAAGAAAATGTCACAGTAAGAAAAATACGAATTATTAAAAAACAATAATATGATTGACGTAAAAAGTAAATCAAAAATCAATATACACTGGAAGGTTTCTCCTTATGACTATTCTAAGGAGAAACTTAATTCGTTGATTGCCAAAGCAAGTAAAAAATATGGGTTGACAAAAGATAGGATAAAGGTTATACCAGAATTCATTATGAACGATGGCGGTGATGGAGAGATTTCATTAGCAACGGATATTATCCAGAATATACAAGACCCACAATTTCAGTTGAAATTGTTTCAAGATTATCTTAACTTAAACAAAATCACTGATTATGATTTTGAACTAATAAAAAAAATAGATTCTGAAATAAATGCAAACATTGACTACCAAGTTTACGATAAGTATAGGAGATATTCTATCAAATGGATACGATGGGATAATTTTCTCAGTTATGGAGCCAGCAACTATTTCGATTTCACAAATATTAAGCGCCTTGTTTTGTTGAGTGGCGAACCAGCAAATCAGAGTGGTAAAACTACTTTTGCCATAGATTTGTTGCATTTTTTATTGTTTGGCAGCACCAATAGATTTAAAACACAAGATAAGCTGTTTAACAAGCACATTCCAGAGGCAGTAAATGTTGTAGTAGAAGGTTGTATCAATATTGACGGAATTGATTACGTAATCAAGAGAACATTATCTAGACCATCTTTGGAGAAAAGAACATCAAAGAGTAAAACCACTCAAAAGGTTGAGTATTACAAGGTTATAGGTGGTAATAAGCAAGAATTGGAGGATTATGTTGACAACCAGCAAGAAGAAAACAGCATCCAAACAAATAAAGCAATTAAAGAGGCAATAGGTAAGGAAAGCGATTTTGACCTAATAATGTCTGTTACCGAATCTACTCTTGACGAACTTATTGACAAAAAAGAAGCAGAGAGAGGTAGGCTTCTTTCACGTTGGATAGGTCTTTTACCAATTGAGGAAAAAGATTCATTAGCAAGGGAAAAATTCAATTCTGATGTTAAGTCTAGATTAGTGTCTAATCAGTTTGATGAAGAGACATTAAGGCAAGAAATAAGCGCATACGAACTCAATATTAAAACGTTAGCGACTGAAAACAAAAAGTATATCAAAGCCAATTTAGACCTAGAAAAAGAGATACAAAATCTAGAAAATAGTAAATCAGTTTTATTGTCATCTAAAAGGCAAATAGATGAAACCTTGCTGAAGATAGATATTACAACGCTTAACGCAAAGATAGTAAGGAATATCGAAGACGGAAAGAAAAAAGCAGAAGAAATTGAGTATATTGATAAAGAAATTAAGTCAATTGGCGAAGTGGAGTTTTCTGTTGAGAAATACGACAATGCAATACAAGAGTTATCTTCTTTGAGAGAAAAAAGAGGAAGTTTGCTTGAAAAACACAATACTGTGAAACACAACTTAGAGCATTTGAAAGGCAGTGAATATTGTCCAGTATGCAAAAGGAAACTAGACAATGTAGACAACTCTGCCCAAATAAAAGAAACAGAATGTCAACTCAAGAAAATTATTGAAGAAGGAACTGAAATAGGCAAGAAGATAACTGAGTCGGAAAAATTCATAGAGTCAATGAAAACTAGTAGGGAACTCTATAACAAGAAGTCGCAGTTATCTGTTAAGAAATCTGCACTAGAAGTAAACGTCGAACGCCTAAGAAACGAATACAAGGAAAACAAGACTCTGAAAAAGGAGTATGAAAAGAATAGCGAAGCCATTGATAAGAATAACGAGATAGACATACAGATTAGAAACACTGATGTAATTCTGCGCGACAAAAGAAATACAAGGGAAGCAAATTCCGCATTAGTTGCGAAAAATGAATCTGAGATTAAGATGCAGAGAGAACAGATTGAAACTAGGAAGAAAATCATCAACAAGATAAAAGAAGAAGAGGTTCTTGTTAAAAACTGGAAGATTTATCTTGAACTAGTTGGCAAAAATGGAATCACTAAAATGGTTCTCAGAAAGACTCTTCCAATCATTAATGCAAGACTAGCGCAATTGTTAGGCGATGTGTGCGATTTTGATGTGGAGGTAGGAATAAACCTTAAGAATGAGGTCATGTTCTATTTAATCAAAGATGGTGTATATTCTGACTTGTATAGTGGAAGTGGCTTTGAGAGAACAGCGGCAGCATTAGCATTAAGGGCTGTGTTAGCAGATATGTCAACAATACCGAAATGCAATTTTTGCGTGTATGATGAGGTCCTTGGTCGTGTGGCAAAAGAAAACTACGACAATATAAAACATTTGATTGAAAAAATACTCACTGGTTATGATTTCATCATTAATATAACACACTTGGATGATTTTAAAGATTTCTGCGATTATCATATCACAGTAAGTAAAGAGAATAACGTTTCAAAGATTTCTTTGAAATAATGTTTAATGTACCAATTCAATATGAACCAATATGCAAATGATTTTAATGATACCGTTAGAGTTTATTATGACGATTTGAAAAAATATAAGCCACTTACTAGAGCAAAAGAGAAAAGACTTTTGAAGAAATGTAAAAAAGGCAATTTAAAGGCTAAAAATGAAATTATAGAATCTAATTTGAGATTCGTATTTGATATTGCAAGGCGTTATACTGGACGAGGGGTTTCAATCTCTGAACTAATATCAGATGGGAATATGGGCTTACTTAGGGCAATTGATAAGTTTGATGAAACTAAAGATGTTAAATTTATTTCATATGCCGTATGGTGGGTTAGGCAAGCAATGTTAGAATCAATCAAGAAAAAGAATCTGTTGAGTTTTGTTGAAATGGAACCAGATAAGGATAATGAAGCATCATTAGATAAAAAACTTATTGAGGATGAGGAAGATGATGTACAAGCAAAAGACACCTTTTCAAACGAAATAGATGAGAAGTCTAGAGAAATAAATGAGAATCAGAGACTTGTTATTTCAGACTTAATTAGTTCCTTATCAGACAGAGAACGAGACATTATCGAGAATTATTATGGGCTAAACGATAGGAAAGAACTAACTCTTACCGATATAGGTAAAAAATATGGACTTAGTAGTGAAAGAGTTAGGCAAGTAAAATTAAAAGCTCTAAGAAAACTCCGTTCAAAAATACTATTGTGTGATGATAAAATAGAAGATTTATTCATTTAATAATATTTATATTAAATAAAACAGTAACAATATGGCAAAAAAAACAACAAAAAAAACAGAGCCTAAGAAGAAACAGGTTAATGTAAAAGAAGAAATAAAAGAAACCAAGCAATTCATCGAAGAAATAAAAAAAGACGAGAAATCTACTGAAGAAGTAACAGAAAACCTTGATGTAACAGTAGAAGACTCAATAGCAGAGGCAATTGAAGAAGTTGTAGAAACTCCTATTGAAGCAGTTGAGGAAACTGTTGCTGAAGTTAAAAAAGTCGAAGAGAAAACTAAAGAAGAAGTTAAAAAAGAAAAAAATAAAGTTTCAAAATTTTTGAACAATATGTTTGGATATGTTTGGAACGGCCAAGAAATGGACTATTAATCATGGCAAGTGAAATGAGTATAACTAAGAAGATGCTAGCGACTCTTAGAGAAAATAGATATGCTAAAGAGGTAGAGGCATCTAAGGTGTTTGTTAATGAGAAGAAAGAGAATGATAATTTCATTACAAGGTCAAAAATTCTAATGGAAGAGGCTGTGAATGATAAAAAAAAAGTCTTGACAGAGGAAGAGAAAATAGATGATGACCATAAAAAGACTTTCGACATTAATAAGAACACACCTCAGTTTGGTGATGTGAGGACATCACAAGAAGAGGCAATTAGAAAAGCGATAAATGACAATGTGTCATTCGAATCAAATGCTTTGAAGTATTATCCAGATGCCAATGATATGACATTGGATGGTAAAATCCCAACATTGAACCTAACATTCCAGTTCCGTTATTCAGACCCATCTGGTGATGGCTGCTATGTATGGTGTGATGCAACACAGTTAACAGAGTCTAATGCAAGACTATTAGGCAAAATTAGGGATGCATTCGGAAACTGGAAAGACTCAATCACACAAGATGGTGATTTAATGGAGAAACTTAAAAAAGCGGCAAATGATAATGATTAAATAAAGTTAAAAGTTGAATTGATGTTTTGTCAGTTCAACTTTTTTTCGTACCTTTGCAGCACGAAAGAGATAGATAACATTATTAATTTAAATTAAAAAAAAATATGGGCATTAATAAAGAAATCACTAAAGCACTTAAAAAGTGCTATGATTATTGCAAAGAAAACAAAATGTTGGAAGAAACGATTAAAAAATTCAATTTTGAGCATTATTCTTTGGAAATCAATGAGAAAAAGAATACTTTTAGAGTGTGTTCTTATGGCGAAATTTATGACAATTTGATTACATATGCGCTTTATAAATATCTTTTCAATGAAGAACTTTTTTCATTAGAAAAGTATTTGGATGAATTACTTAAAATCGGTAGTACGTTTAGTGATTGTGGTATGACTCATATTGTTTTGTGTAAGTATGATAGAAAAAAGTTAAAAATTTCTATTTCGTTCATAGATTATAAAGATGACCCATACGTAAAGAACATAGAGCTTGATTTTGAAAATGACATTTTGAATTCTTCTCATTTTTTAGGTAATTGTTATTTTTATCGAAAATGTGGTGAAATTTCAGAAAAAGATATAGTTTCAATAAAAAATTATGCTAATGAGATAATTAACAATATGAAAGATGTTTTGAAAATAATAAATTTTATTGAGTAAAAAATGAATATTCATTCAATATTAAAATGCAGTCAGAAATGGCTGCATTTTTTTGTTAACAAACTATTTATAATAAAAAATAAGTATATGATTTCAGATGATAGAATTAAACAAATAATAAATGAGGAAATTAGCAAGACTGATGTGGAATCAATTGTTTCTCGCAAACTTTCTTCCTCTTACGACTCAAGGGATTTTAAAAAAGCCGTAAAGGAGGTTACTGCTGATGTTATTGAGGATTTGTTTAGAACTCTTTGGAATCGTAGCAGTACATGGAGAGGGGGAGTTACAAGATGAAGTTAATACATTTGAGCGAATCTAGATTTAACACGATTCTTGAAGAGAAAAAAGAATTGCCTTTCCAGACATTTTATGAAGAGGTATTGAAATTTATAAAGGGATTGCTGAATGACCCCATCGGAACTAAGCCTAGCGAAATATTAAGGGAATATGGGCTGCATAATGGAATGCTGAGAAAGAAATTGCTAGATTTCAATGTCATTACCAAGGAAGAAGATATAAGAGAGCCTTATGATGAAACTGATGGTAATCAAACATCAAGATATTATGTTAAATACAGTGTTCCTAGGGAGAATTTCAAAGATAAACTAAGAAAACTACATACAAGTTTATTTCAAAAATAATGATAAAGTAAAATAGAAAAAATGAAACAAAAAATTAGAACACTCGATTTTTATGGATATGATGATGGTTGTATAACTAAAGAAGGAAGCAATTTCATCAAAAATACCAATATTAGTGGTGGTACAATTTCTAAAAATGCAGAATATAAAGTAATTAACAGAATAGGAAAATGAAAAATATCATCAAATTAACAGAACAGGACCTTCGAGGCATTGTTGAAAATACAGTCAAAAAAGTTTTAAAAGAGGCTGAAAGTGGAGGATGGGTTGTTGATTCTTCAGAAGCCCAAGAAGCTTATAATTTAGCTGTTCAAGAAATGGGTGAAGATACAATAAATAGTGCTATTGTAAGATGTTTAGGTGATGAAACATTAGCACAATGTCTTGCCTATATATTTAGACAATATGATTTCAGACAGTGGAAAAGCAAATATTAATAATAGTTAAAATATAAAACGTTTTATATATATGAATAATAATAAAGAATCAAATCAACCAATTAGGTTGACAGAACAAGACCTTCATTTCCTCGTGGAAGAAGCTGTGAAAGGCTATCTTGTTGAGAATGGTATGGATGAAGGATTCTGGAACAACTTAAAAGGTGCATTTAAACCAATGGGTCAAGTTGCTAATCAAGCAATGGATAAAGCAGGACAAGCTGCCACAAATAAATTTAACAATGCGGCACAAGGATTCAAAAATGTAGCAAATAGGATAGGGCAAGGAGTGCAAAACACTGCAAATAAAGTTAGCCAAGTTGCCCAATCTAGAGCAAATACAATGAAAGCTGGTTGGCAGAACGCTAAACTTCAAGGATTAAAAGATGACACAGTAAAAGCATTGAACAACTATTTACAATATGCACAGCAGACAGTTGGTGCTGGAGACGCTACAGTTAAAGCAGTTCAAAATTGCATTGAGATTTTGAATAGGAATGCAAGTCTTGGAAATGCAAGAACTAGTGCTTTTAAGAATCAATTTCAAAGAAATATGGGTATGAGGACTGCTAATTAACCAAATAATTTTCTAAAAAACAATGATACTTTAGGTGCTTTCTCCGTAGTTTTAAAGGAGGAAGCATTTATTGTATCTGTTATATTCAATCCGTATTTGGTGTTTAATTCATTTGCAATTTTTGTAAATTCTTTACCATGAGCATTATTATCTTCAATATGATTAAATGCGATGTAATAATGTATCATTTCATGAACTAGGATATTTCTGTACATTTCTTCAGTAAAATCAAAATAATCAGTCATGAAGATTTTTTTGTATTTAATTCTAGATTTACCTTTTTCTTTTTGAAACATAAAATACCCGCTTTCTTTGTACGTGTGCATTATTTCAAATTTAGGCAATGGAAGAGAGTCGTTGAAATATAGTTTATTATACTCTCTGAATTTCTCTGACATATTTTCGATTGTTGCTATCATAATGCTTTTGTTTTTTTTTTCTGATGCAAAGGTACGAAATTATTTCGATATAACCAAATAATTTAACTAATATTTATATTTATATATAAATAAATGCGTTTTATATGAAAAAAATTATAAGATTGACTGAATCTGATTTGCATAATATTATAAAGGAAGCAATAAATACGATTTTGCAAGAAGATGGTGAAATTGGTGGTGGTGGGGCAACCAATTGTGTTGGCATCAATGTAGGCGGTGCTGCTGGTCAAGCCAAAAACCATATTGATGCTGCTCCTTTTAGTAATAAGCCATTAAAACAGAAACATAACCTTGGCAATCCAACAACAAAGAAAGCCAATATGGTAGATATAACTCCAGCATTGGATAGAACTCCTGGATTTTCAATGGGTGAACGTGTTGGTGGTAAAAAGAAGAAGTAACTATGATAGATTACGAAGCAAATGCTGATACCATTAAGAAAGTCAAGGAGATAAGTGATAAACTTGAAGATGAAAGGAATGGTAAAGCAAGAACAAAATTAATGTTTGAACAACTATTAAGAGGATTATATATAAATCAATTTTAATTAAAATATAATATTATGATTACAAGAATAAGCGTAGGCGAATTGAGAAGAGTTATCAAGGAAAGTCAAAACGAGTTTAAACCTGTTGTTTTTGGAAATGATGAGTCTAAAAAAATCAACGACAAGGCTTACAGCGACATCAAGAAAGAGACC
>Ga0247608_10000838_pt1 | contig 46289 bp, 70 predicted proteins | sample 176DNAGHGlowgp2_FD_193490 | JGI IMG/M metagenome (GOLD analysis project Ga0247608, IMG submission 193490) | Sheep rumen microbial communities from Palmerston North, Manawatu-Wanganui, New Zealand - 1766 DNA GHGlow gp2 | ecosystem: Host-associated > Mammals > Digestive system > Stomach > Rumen ...
TATATGATAGGGCAAGGAAATACGGACTACTCGATGATGCCTTCGGTGAACCTCACCCAAAGAAATGGACAGAAGATATGATATGGGACTGGCTCGGAGAACACGAAGATGACATAGTCACAAGAAAGCAGTTCAGAAGAGCAAACCCAGTAGCGTACAGAATATTCAACGAAAGACACCCAAAAATAATGGTTGATATGTTCGGGCCGGATGACAGGAATATAACAGAAGACGATGTCTGGAACTTCATAGACGAACACCCGGAGATAGAGACGAAGATGCAATTGCTAAACCACCCGGATGAAGGTTCTGTATGGTACTCCAGAGCAAAGAAACTCGGTATGCTTGATGAAATATTCCAAACAGAAATGAAATGGTCGGAAGACAACATAAGAAAGTTCATACGAGACAATAGGTTTTCATCGAGATCGCAAATACAAAAAGAAAATTCATGGGCATACTATAAAGCACTCAAACTCGGAATATTGGATGAATTCTTCCCGAAGACAAAATAACAGACATACAATGTAAGATGCCAATTGTACATAGACAGACAGTCTGTTGTTTTATGTTGCTCGAATGACTATAGATGACCGATATTTAAATATCGACCGGATATTTAAATATTCCCCCGATATTTAAATATATCCCAATATTTGAAAATCTCCGGATATCTGAAAATCCCGGAGATTTTTGTTTTATGACAACGAATAACATGGAATCCGATATGTGTGTATATGTTGTTCAGAGAAGATGAATGTATAATGTGACATACGAAGATCAAAAGATGAAATAGCATGTGTGTTTGAATATGAATGACCGGCATACAAACAAGATGTATAGAAAGTTGAGAAACCATGTCTGTGTAGAATGTAGATGAGAAGCCAGAATTCCACACACAACGATTTCTGTTCCGTGATGTGTCGTGAGCAGACAGCAAACCCAATAACTTACTACCAATATAAAAACACGGTCGGGAACGATTTATACAACAAATAAACGTGCTTGTCATTGTTTGATGAACCTATATAATTGAGATGAATGTATGTTGAGAAACATAATAAATGTTCTGTTGATAAAGATTTTAACACTATATAATTTGAAGAACCGTATGCAGACAAACTCGATAACTTGAGAATGTTTGCTATAAAGGACCAATACTTTCTTTAGCATATATTAACATAACACATCACACAGAAATGATGTATGGGAAACTCGTCACAAGACATACTACATTCTAATATCAGAGTTATATTTCTACTTTATAATATTTCTCGTTTATATCTCAAGAATCACGTTTCTCATCATCAATATTACAGCACAGTCATAGAACTTTTATTTATACGCTCCAGAAATATGGAAATGTTATTTTTCAACAATAACTAAATACTGTTTGTGTGTATTGTTAAATAGTATTTTTCAGATAACATTTTTGATACATAAAATTGACCACAACTCGTTTAATTTCAAACACTTTCACGTTTTTCTATATATTCGAAAATAAATAATAAAAAGTAATGAAAGAAAATCATTGTAGTATGATAAGAAAATCTATATGTTCATTTCCATATAAAATAACAATTCGTTTCAATATGAAAAAGTACTCAGGTCAAACTGGCCGTTAACGCGAACTAAAAAATTTAAAAAATTCCTAAAAACTTTTAACAGATTTTAACATTGGCCATTAACATTCATTAACACATTGCCCGCATTCCGTTTAACAACTTTTAACCATCGCATTAACTTTCATTAACATTTGCTCCCAGAGGCCATTAACACACATTAACACATTGCTTAACATCTCTTAACACTTCCGGTGCTCCCAACTTTAACATATCGTAACGTCTTTTAACACTTGTATTCACACCAGACTGACAGTAAACCATAACAAACATTAGGAAACCTTAACATATGTATCCAGTACAGGAAACCAAGCATACAAACCATAATGGTTCGCAACTTTCTGTTGCGGAACTGAACCAATATTACAAACCATGGGAGTTTATAAGTTTAGATTTCAGACAGAACTCTGGCCATCAGACTGGCACTCTCATTATCCAGGAATTTATGCGGGCCGTCACGCGGCACCACACGCAACTGTTGCAACTATCCGGAACCAGACACCACCTCTGCACTTATCACAACGCTCCCATTACTCCCAACGCTCACAGTTATCCGGAACCACACCAGCGTCCCGACCTTCTGCACCATCGAAACCAAACTATACAAACTATGATAGTTTACAAAGTTATGTTACAGCATCTCATATACGGAAAGGGCCATCAACGCAGACCAGTCGCGGACTGCGAACCATTGCAATTTACCAACAAACCATTGCAACTTTCCAAACTATTAACCCTCTGCTATCTACTGCTATCCCAAGTGCAACCAAACCCAGTCAATACAAACCATAATGGTTCACAAGGTTGCGTTACAGGCGAGCGCCTGACTGCTGATTAGCCGCACGCATATCTGCACTACCAGATGCACAATTATCTGCACTAAACCAGTACAAAACTACAGACTATTACAGTCTATAAAGTTATATTACAACAATGAAAACAACAGATACATCCACATACAAAGACATCCACGAAATTCTTGCCGAGCACAAGGATGAATACAGACTTGAACCAGGATATGACATCAATGTAAGTAAGGACCGTGATGTAAATACTATAACCAACGAGGAAATTATCAGGCACGCATCGCAAGAAATCCACGAAGTATCTCCACAGGAAGAGCAAGCCGTGTTTGATGAGGAAGCGGCCGGTGACTTGGGTTCCTCAAACGGAGTTCCGGGTTCCAGGTCCTCGTTCCAGCCATATTATACAAACCGTAAAGAAATCTGGAAGGAGGTTCCGGACATTCATCCGGATTACCAGTTGTTCGTATCATCTCACGGACGTGTGAAGACGAAGATAAAGTCTGCGAAGAACAAAAAGGGAAGGAATTTCATCTGCATAGGAGGGCAATACTATCCATTGGATATACTTGTGGCGACTATGTTCAACAGGAATCCAACATTGTCAGAGTTCGTAATCCATTCTGACGGTGATATGGGCAACGATAATCCGGACTTGCTTGTCTGGGTTCCTAACGTGCATGCTCGTGAGCCGGTCATCGGCATATACAATATACGGAACAGAGAATATCCACATTCATTGTTAGGAGGTCATATGCACGCAGAGATTATGAAGCAGATGCACAACATCATAGATCCGATAGTGATGTCTTTGATTGGGTATATGAATCCGGTATAGCAGAAACTTGTATGGAATGCTGCGAATAAGTCTATGAACGTGAAGGTAATTGAGGCTATGCGGAAGTTCTATCCGTGGCTGGATGAGAAGAAAGCACAGGTCTCGACGTACGGAACTGACCGTTTTATAGAGAAGAAGAATAAGTGGCTTGTGACTATTGGCACGGACCCTTATAATTTGGTTTACTATGAACTGGATCAGGATGCGTATGATGAAGCTCTGAAGCTGAAGAAGGAAAGGTTGAAGAAGGAAGAGATGGAAGAGGCTCAGAGGATATTGGATGGCGGTACTCCGTACAAGATAGAGGATATAGGTGAGATTCCGTATATGAGGCCAGAGATGTATGAAGGTGTAGTCGATGATCCGTATTGGGAGATAAATGTCCGGTTGAAGATGCTGAGGGAGAGCAGGGGTGAGAACGTATATGGGAATCCGGATGAGTTGAATGAGATTATGAGGACCGGGAGTGATGATTTCTGGAAACAGAAGCAGTTTGTAGCCGGTGCTGATGAAAGGAAGAGTGCCGTGAAGAAGAGCCGTGAGATTAGTGCGGAAGTAATGAGACGGAGAATGGAGAGGATAGAGACCGGGAAGGTGGATATAGGTGACTGGGGAAGTATGGAGAAGAAAGAAGAGAATGATGAAATAGATGAGAAAGATGAGAAGAAAGATATAAACCATAATGGTTTGAATAGTTAGGTTAGTGAAAATAAAGATATGAATTCTGGTAGTTTGAATGGTTAGGTTTCTTCTTCCAAGAAGATGACTGCCGGTGACTATTTTTCAATGGGAGGATATGGAGGTGCTGTAGTGACGACGGTGAAGAAGAGGGAGAGTGCTGTTCAGAGTGTGGGTGTTGTTAGTAAAGAGAGTAATACGGAAGTAGAGGACTTGAAGAAGAAGTACGGATATGATGAATGGGAAGGGAGAGAAGATAATACTGAGAGTGATGATAGTGAAGAAGAAGAGAGTATAGAGGAAAGAGACAGGAGGGTGATAGAGAGTATGGGGTATGAGATGCCGGATGGGTTGCCGGAGAGGTTTTCCATGCATACGAACAAGGAGAGGAATGACTATGAAACGAAGATGATTATGGAAAGGGAGAGGCTGAAGAGGAATGAGCAGGCTGCTGTGATCGCGGATGCGAAGAAGAAGATGGATCCGTGGAACGGGAAAGCTGGTATGGAGTTGAAAGACTATGAAGATGAGAAGTGGAAGGCTGATAGGACGATTGGGATTGCTCCGGTGAATTCGGAGAATAGTAATGCAGTGAAAAACGATATGATATGTGAGCCTTTGGTAAGTCAGAAGAAGAGACTGGATATTTACCAGAAGGAAGTGTTGAGGATTGCCGATGAGGAGTTGAGGAAGGAAGTGGTTGAGCAGAGTTTTCCGGAAGCGATGGATTTAGGTCCTGGGAAGGTAGTGGATTTGAGCGGGAATGTGATGGAGATTAAGGAAGTTCCGCATCCGGAGTTATTGGCTAACCACTATATGAAAGCCGGGTTGCCTAAGAAGAGATTGAAGGTACCGGTCGTGTGTACGTTGCCGAACGGAAGGGAGATTATATTTCCGGGGATACTGGAGGCTGCTGCTGCGACGGGAGGATCACCGCTTGGGATTTCGAAATGCTGCAAGGGAGTACAGAATCGTTGCAATAATATGAAATTCAGGTACTGTTCTGTACAGAACGGGCCGTTGGATGAGTATCTGATGTCTTTGCGAATGGGCAAGATGAACCAGATTTATGTGGATGAAGGCGTTGACGTGAAGACTTATGATCCTACGAATATGTACGCTATGGACAAGGCTGAGGAGAAGATTATGGAAAAGATTAAGAAATCACTGGAGCCTAAGAAGAAGGGCGGGAGACCGAAAGGGAGTTTAGATAAGAAGCCTCGTAAGAAACCGAAGAAGCCGGTCGGGAGACCAAGGAAGAAGAAGACTGGTGAAAAGAGACCAGTCGGGAGGCCAAGGAAGAATAAAGAATGATATGAACTATTATGGTTTGAATGGTTATGCTTGAAAAATAAATATCAAAACACCAAACAGATATGGAACAGGTTGAATACAGAGGATATTCATTTGAAGTTGAGAGTTGCGGTGGAACCATGGCATATCCACAATATCAGAAGATGATTGACTTGCTTGAAGAGAACAAGCCGTCTGACATAATAGAATTCGGTTGTGGGCAGTCGACTGTCATATTGGAGAATTATATTAAGGAAAAACGGAGGGAATCTGATTTCCATAGAGCAAGATACTGAATATAAAAGAAAGGACACTGTAGTATTTCCGGTTGTGGAGCCTGGGAAGTTAGTCATAGGTGATAAAGAATACGTAAGATGTAATTACTATGATGGTCTTGAGGGTTTCCTGAAAGAGCGTGGTGTGAAATATGATTTTGTAAGTGTAGACGGGCCGATTGGATGTGGGTTCAGGGAATATTTTGAATATGGAAGGGTGTAGTTGCTTGATTTTGCAATATTGGATTTGATGAAGGACAAATGTATTGTTCAAATCCATGATGCACAAAGAGTGAATATGAGAAACACACAGATGGAGTTCGAGAAAATTCTGAATGAAAGGGGATATGTGTGGTCTGTTGAAGAGATTGAATCTGGAAATAGAAATCCAGCTTTGTTGAGAGTGTATTCAATAGAGAAGAAAAACAGAGAAACAGATTTATAAACCATTATGGTTTGAATGGTTGTTATAGAAGAAAAAGAGCAGGTACTTATTGATGAGTATCTGCTCTCTTTATTGGTTAGTCTTCGTATATTTCCTTTACTTCCATTTGGCTTGCGATGTCTTTGGTATCATATTTCAAATTCATTATCATTTCATTTCTCATCCGGAATCCCGTATATCACAACGACCCTATCATCATAGTAGCAGACGTAACCCTTCTTAGACTCATCATAAGAGAACCCGTTCTTGATGAACTTCGGAACGACAGCATCTACATCCACATGATTCTTGTCGAAACGAATAATATCGAACAATATGTCCGGATGATATTCGGTTCCGTACTTAACCCCGCTTTCTCTGTCTATATACGACACACACAACTTGTACTCATATGTAAATCGTATGTAAATATCTTCTGAGATGTCCTTGATTCCCTTATCCGTACAATAGAGATGAGTCGCCAACTTAATGACTTTTCCGATGACTATTCCTTTCCTAAGGTCGTATTCACCATCTGGCATCTTGCTCTTCGCCTTTTCAAGAATGGCATAAATGGCGTCATCCTCGGTTAGTCCGCGCTCGTACTCGTTTTCTTCCAGGAACTTCCCGTCCCAAGGGAACTCAGACAACACAATATCCTTCACTCCTTCGTAGAATTTTTCTTTAATGTCCATATAATATCAATTACATATATCGTTTATATATTGTACAGAAGAATATAAGATTTGTATTTGTGTAGGGACGGTTAATCAATTTTTTATACAAGAAAAAGCAGGTACATAGTGATAAGTATCTGCTCTTCTTATGTTAGTCTTCGTTTAATTTTTTTCTTGTTGTTGGGTCTTTGTTTTATAACGAACATGACTCCAAAAGCATATCTTCTGTCATCTAACTGATACTTCATCTCTCGTATCATTATATATCCGTTAGCTTCCATATATGCAATGATAGCATCTTTATTGTCTTTGTATTCTGTAACTGCTATAGTAATCAAATTTGAGTTATTAGAGTATGTGCTCATCGAAATATCTTTGAAGCCGAGATTGTAAATATCTTGTACTTCTATCTGGAAATCTTTTAAGCTGAATGTTCTCTTGATATAATCAACTGTGATATCTGGATCTGATGGAAGCACGCGCTGATGTTGTTCTCGTAGTTGGTACACACTTCCGACTCCGTAATAGAACATATGAGTTCTACTTCGAGTTTCATAGCTTTCGAACATAGAGTCTTGTTCTTGTGTGTTAAGAGATTTGTATTTCCGAGCAAAGTTGTTAACAAATCCAAGCAACAAGTCATCGATGATTTCGACATTAAGTGATAATAGTTGAGATTGGTTTGTTTCTTCCATAAAAAGAAAAAAGCACTTGTTTCTCATTATACACAGAAAGTATAAAACAGTTCGGGACAAATTTCAAAAAAAAAATTATTTATAAACTATTATAGTTCATAAGGTTATATAACAAGAAAAAAGCAAGTACCTCTGATAATTGGTATCTGCTCTTCTTGTGTTGTTCTATATATTGAATTAGATATTCAGTAGTTCTCTTCTGAAGTCATACGGAATTGTATCTTCATCTGCAACGAACAGTCTGTATGTAAAATCGAAACCATATTCTTTGTTAAGAAGTGTAGCAAATCTGCGTGCGTCTTTCGGAGTGAACAGATGGATGCCCGGTTTATCTGGTTCTTCATAATAAGAGTGTTCTATGTACTCGCTGTATCCGGATAAATCATACACTCTGATTGTGTTGTTCAGGAAATCTATTTCAGCAAGATATTCGATATGTGAGTCTCCGTGTTCTGCCGTCATTTCCAGATGTCCGTATTCTGATGTTGTGTTTGCTGCATCTAATGTTATATGGAATTCATCAAAGATGGTAAGCGGTTCCTCTGCAATGAAATCAAATTCGACAGTGAGATTCTTATATTCCGGGTCATATGGACGATTGTCTCCGAGCTGGTTCTTCTTCTGCCATGCTCTGCCGATAGTGGCCGGTGATAGTTCATTGAGATGTTTCTTCACTATGACGGCCACGTCTTTCATTATAGCTTCGTACAGTGTCTTGTTCTTGTTATCTATTCTTTTCATTATAATGGAAATGAGAAGTTTTGATATTTATCTTTATGAACCATTATGGTTTGAATAGTTATATAACAAGAAAGAGCAAATAGTACTTTGTATATCTGCTCTCTTATTATAATCATTGTCTATTATAAGAGAAAGAGCGAATATCGAAACTATATGTGTAATAAAAACAAAAAGAGCACCACCATCGAGATGATGCTCTTGAGAATACAGAGAAGAGAATTATTTGAGTATATATTCTGAATAACACGAATTATTTGTTTACATAGAATTCGTAGAATCCCTTTTTAATAACAGAAACGTATTCATTCAAAGAATATTTGTCTGGTAAATTGTTTTCGACATATTCCCTAAATCGTTCTGCGTGTAATTCCAATTCATTCTGTTCTGTTTTAGACAAACTGTTGTACACATCTTTTCTTAACATATTCAATACATCGTCATCATATTCTATGCTAATAAATTCTTTATTAGTATTATACAAAACAACATATGTTAAAATCTACAACATCAACAATGCTTCATATATAGTTTTTGCTGTGAAACTAATATTAGAAACTTCACCACTATGAAAATTACTAAATTTTACGCAAATGGCAACATTTTCTTTACCGTTTCTTTTTAGCATACCAAACCAATGTTTGTCTTTTGATGGAAAACATTTTAGGAGAGTGTAAATTATGTGTCTTTGAACTTGAGGGTTCTTCAAATCACTGATTTTATAAGAATAACCGAACTTAATATAGTCTTTTGAATTATCAGTTCCGAATTTAGATAGGTCGCGGAGATTTTTATAATCATTTTCTGAATTTTGTCCGTGTATTTCTTTCATGAACGGATATTTCTCATAGAACTTATCCCAGTTGTTTTTACGAAAAGCAATGTCACGATCATTCTGGAAACGCTTGAACTTCTCAGGGTCGTTTTTGATTTTCTCGTACTTTTCTTGTGGTGTATCAGAAGAATCATCAGCCACACTTTCATTAATGCGACCCTTGACGATCTTCGCTACATCTCTCATAATAGATTCATAGAGAGATTTATTTTCTTGATATGTTCTTTTCATATGAAAAAGTGTTTTTTTTTTCTATGATATTTATCTCAAAATTAAAACAAGAAATTTCAAATTAGTTATCTGGGATGAAATTCACACTATGTGGTATGAAACTCAATCATCCAAACCATAATAGTTCATAAAGTTATATAACAAATATAGCATCACTCTCTTATTCAAAATTACTGATTGTATTATGTACAATCGTCTTATTCTGAGATAAAAATCTAAAACAAACTTAAAATTTCTTAAATCTTTTGTGTATTTGATATAAAAATAGAAAAATAATTATTATTTTTGCGGAACAATTCAATTTACACGAAAAAAATGAAAACATTATCATTAGATTTAGGAACTGCTAAAATAGGTCTTTGTTTATTCAGTGAAAACGGTGTCTTGTTGAATTCTATGACGATTTCTTATAATGATGTTGTAGTTAATGAGAAAACCGGAGGCAAACATACAAAATGTTCTGACAGACGTAAAAATCGTTCAATGCGTCGTCAATATGATCACGAGCGCCGCCGTAAGATAAGGTTAATAGCGTTTCTTTCCAAGGCTGGTTATATAGACGGTGTAACTCATGAGGAAATGGCGCTTTGGCGTAAGAAGCAGATTTGTCCGGAGCATATTATCAAAATGCTGTCATCAAAGAATCCGTATGCTATTCGTGAACTTTTGACATTTCATAAATTAAATATGTCGAATGAGCATAACCGGCTTATGTTTGCTCAAGCGATGTACTCTATCATAGGGAAACGTGGTTTTGCTGAGAAACACGGTTTGATGTTAGATGATAATGATGAAGATGTCAAAGAGTCGGAACGCGGTAAAATTCGTAAATCCATTTCTGAATTAGAAAAGAAAATGGGAGAAACCGGTTCAAAGACTGTCGGGGAATTTATGAATCATCAGATTAAATCAGGTGAACGTATCCGTGGGGAGTATCATACATCCAGGAAGAATCAGATTATTCCGGAATTCAAGATGATTTGTGATATGCAGGGAATTTCTGAGAAAATGAAGAAAGAATTATTTGCTATCATATTCTCTGAGCACAAGAGTGTGCGTAAGCCTCATCGCGCAAAGTGTCCGTTCGGGAAGAATGCTTTTGTGACGTACGACAGTCATCCGTTTTTCGAAGAGTATCGTCTTTGGCAATTCATCCGCAATATTCGTGTGATTGACGGCGAAGATAATCGGGTATTGACAGATGAAGAAGTGAAGAAAGCGATTGAATTTATTGTTATTCATAAAAATGATTTCGATTTCTTAGAACTCAGGAATGAACTGGGTGTCGAGAAATGCAATTTTAGAGACACACAGAGAGTCAAAGTGCCAAAATTCACAATATCGCTTGCTAAGGTCTTAGGAAAAGATATATCTGAATTAGGGAAATATCTCTCTGAGGTGCTTGGTAAATCAGAAGATGATGCTTTGGATGAAGTGTGGCACAGGTGTTTTGATGCATATAGAACGGACGGTGAAATTGGAACATATTTCTCTCATCATCTAAATTGTGATGGTGTGAAACTCGATGATATCGAAATGTCTGATGAAACAGTCAATTTGTCTGCCAGTGCTTTAAGGAAGATAACTCCTTGGATGCGCGATAAGGGTTTGGGTGTTTCTATAGCGTGTCGTATGGTAAACGTCAGAAGAGTCATCAAAGATCATATTCGTGGCGGAATGGCTAAGGAAATAATTGATGCCATGGAAGATAGAATTTGTCAAAGTGTGAGTCATTATTCTTATGATAAAGACGGTCCGTTGGATGATTTTATCCTTGAAGAGATGAAGAAACTGGCGTTGGATACTTTCCCAAGCAAAAAAGAATTGGCGGATAAACTATGGCACCTTTCTTTAGCAGAGAAATATGTTGCCCAGAAAAGTAATGATGGTGATAAATTGTTACCGGTTCCTCACGAATTATTCTCAAACCCTCATATTGATAAATCTATGGCGATTGTTCGTAGAATACTCAATATGCTCATCAAGCAGCATAAGATTAATCCTGATGATACAAAGGTCGTCTTGGAGTGCGGACGTATGGACAGTACTATTGTCGGTCGTATTGCTCAAGACATGATTAACAAAGAAAACGAGAAGAATAGAAAAGATGCCGAGAAAGTTCTTAAAGAAAAACTGGGTTGCAGTAAAGTAGGGGACGAAGAAAAAGAAAGGTACCTGCTTTGGAAAGAGCAGTGTGGGAAATCATTATGGTCCGGAAAAGAAATTAAACTTGAGAACATTCTTTCCGAAGATTATGAGATTGACCATACGATAGCCAGGAAGCGCGGCGGTTGTAATGAATTATACAATAAAACGCTTTGTGAGTCTTCGATTAATCTTAAAAAGACTAATATAATGCCGGGACTTATGAACGGCATTGACAAAGTACGTGAGAATGTCCAGAGCTTGTTTGGTCCTCAGATAGATGAATTGACGGAACAATACGATAAGTTATCAAAGAAGATTAAAGTTTCAAATAATGAAGAAGCGAAGCGAAATGCACGTATAGAGCGTATCATCGTTAAATACAAATTAGAATATCTGAAGTCTAAGGTAAATACTTTTGAAGCAGTTGTCGAGCCGGATGGTTTCTGTGCGACTCACGGACATATGACTGACCTAATGGTTCGCTGTATGCGCTCGTGGTTGAAATCCGTATTTCGTGACGTTTCGTTTATACGTGCAAAGGATGTTGCTGAAGCACGTAACAACTGGGGGCTGAAGAAAGACCGCAGTACTAACACAAATCACGCACAGGACGCTTTTGTACTATGTTGCTTAGACTATTACGGTAAGACCAAAAATGAGCCATATGAAGGTTTTAAAGATGATTTAGAATGTGTCAATAGTTCTATGACACATCACGTTCCCTGTAAATCTGTTAAGAAGTTAACAAAGAAGAAGGACGGCCGAGGGTACGGATGTGCTTTGAGCGGGGAGACGCAGTATGCAATAAGGACAGACGAGAACGGTAAAAAAGTGACGTGTGTGCATATTAGTGTTAATAATGAAAATTTTGAGAAAAATATCAAAAACATTTTTAATTCTGATATGAGAAAGCGTTTTGAAGAAGCCAAAGATGTCACGAATGTTCGTGATGCTAAAGGAAAAGTAGTTCGTCATGTGTTGATAAAGAAAAATTTAAAACCGGAAAATCTTATTAAATTTCCTCGTAAGAATAGTATTTCTGAAAATGAGAATAATAATATGATATACTACGAAACGAATGGGAATAGTTGCATAGGATATTATAGCAACGGAAAACATGTTGTTCTCAGTATTGCTGATGAAGCAAGCGGAAAGAGACTGGAAAGAAGTATCAAAGACAAGAAGACTAGTCAGGAACACCAGTTGAAATACATTATTCGTTTGGGGGATACTGTCATCTTAATGAAAAATAACGAGACAGAAGATGATATTCGCAAATTAGATACAAATGATTTAAAGAAACGAATATATAGGCTCGTTGGTATAGAATCCGACAAAAGAATTAAATTTTTACGTCATGACGTTCCCTCAACAGACAACTGTGAGACATTCTATACAAATATTTCGGAAATTGATAGAACTGACGTTAAAGGGTTTAGATTATCAAATGCGAAATTGATAAAAGATAGCCAAATTGTTACGAAAATAGTGTTTAATGATTATCATTAACATATTTTTGGATTAAAAATTTTGCGAGTTCAGAAAAATGTATTAATTTTGCACTCAGAAATAGTTCTTTGATATATTGAGACAAACGAAATAAGCATTGTATGCGAACAAACATTCAATAAGGCTTAAATGCCGTAGGCCAAAAAGGAGCCAAAGAGTGACAAAAATATACAACGTTTTACGTTTGAAACTGCCTCTCTGCATCTTTTTAAAATTATAAGAAATAATTTGTTTCTCAGTAAGTTATGCGTTATGTGTTAGATGCGCATAACAAAATAAGGTGAATAACAACGTACAGGATTTTTCCGTCTTTGCTGAGGACGTTGGATGTGCATAACAAAATAAGGTGAGTAACAACACTTGAACTGAATTCCCTTGACAAGCAGAGGTTGGATGTGCATAACAAAATAAGGTGAGTAACAACTGAAGACTCTTTGGGAAGGACACCTTTGGATGCGCATAACAAAATAAAGTGAATAACAACCTTCAATACTGAGATAATAGAACATGAGGAGTTGGATGCACATAACAAAATAAAGTGAATAACAACGAAGATGATTTTGTACTTCTCGCATAGTTGGTTGGATGCGCATAATAAAATAGAGTGAGTAACAACACTTGCTGTCATCTGCTCTTCCAAGTTGGATGCGCATAACAAATAGTTATCTTATTAAGATTTGTGAATTTTCGTTTGTCTCAATATTTTATATAACAAAAGAGAGTGACACTATATAGCATCACTCTCTTATATAGATATTTCCGAAATTAATTGTTATTGTATTCGTTGTAGTCAACCATACCATCGTGGTTCTTGTCTCTCGAATCATATTTCTTGGGTTGTGGCTGAGGTGACGGTGTCTCATTGTCTTTGTCATCGATTCCCGGCCACGGTTTGTGTGGAATTGTTGTGTCATATCCAGCCGGCACATCGATTCTCATCGTATTGACTCCTACGGAATGATATTCATCCGTGAAATATGAACCGAACTGGTATACGGGTTCTGCATAAGGAGGAAGTACTCCTATTCTGTACGTAATGTATCCTTCTGTGAAGAAGTCTGCATCTTTCTTGTAGTTCCTCAGAGCCTGTAATGCAAGATATGCTCCGTTGGGAGGGAAATCACCGGTATAGTTGCTTTCGATGAACGGGCTGTCGATTGCTTCCACATAGATGCTGTCGAGGTTCGAGTTTGAGAAATACACGAATAAAGTCGGCATGTTGATATATCCGTTCTCGTAGTGATGAAGTGCAGTAAACGCTCCGCGGCACGGACTGTGCTTGGGATCTCCATGTTCAGAATCAAGAATGATTGTAGCAGCCCCGTCATCCGGATTCTGCTGTCTGTACCATCCCTGAAACTCGTACATGAGGAGCAGTGCATCAGGATAGTGTTCTGCACACCATTTCCGCGCAAGCACGTTCATTTTATACTGGAGATCATTGAAGTCTGCTACGACCGGTGTGTCATAATGCGGGTACTCTCCATCCACGAGCACGTTGCCGAGTTTGCTGGTCTGCAGGTCGATTTCCGTTGCAGAACCGATTGCGTTGTTGCGAAATAAATCTAAATCCATGGTGATAAAGAAGTTTCTTTTCATTATTTATTTTCAGAAAAGAGATGTTTCTGTGCTGCTTTAAAAGTCATTTAGTATTCTTCTAATCAAAACTTCCTATATAAAAAGTTTCTTGAATCACCATAATGCTTAGTTATCTTAAAGAACAACTCTTGAGAGCGTTGCTTGATAAGTTCTAAAGTGTGTGGGGTCCAATACGGTGAATAATCTGTTAGTATTGCTTTCATCATCATTTATTGTTATATTTGTCGATAATATCAAACTTGTTCTGAAGAACTTTGTTGAACTTGCTTCTCTCAGAACGTGGAATAATCTCAAAGAAGTCACATTCTGGATACTCTTTATCATTCACTGCGAAGAACGACTTACAAACCAAATTCTTTGGATCTGGAATAACGTCAGTCTTATGAAGGAATATATGAATGTTCTTCTCTTTATTGTGTGGGTGAACTCCGCAGTCGATGAGTAGATCGGTATCAAGAACAAGAGATGTCTCTTCTCTAAGTTCTCTAATTGCTGCTTCAATGTCTGTCTCATCGGCCTCTACTAAACCTTTCGGAAAGTCGAATCCTGAGTTACGTGGTTTATTCGTCCCGTGACAACCAAGAATGTCTCCGTATGGATTGATAATTACGATTGCTGCTGTTACTTTCTTCATATTATTCTTCTTTATCGTCTGAATTTTCTCTGTAACTTTCAATCAGATAATTCTGTGGTGTCTAATTTAAAAATGCATAGTCAATTTATCATCGTATTCAACACCCAATATATTTGATAGTTCTTTCATACAGTTCTTGAGATCGATATCATATTGGATAATATCAAGTCGTGTATTTTCGAATTCCTCTTCTGATGCGTTCTTGTTCTGTTCAAAATATGAGCGTTTCAAATTTGTCGTTAGAGAAGCGTTAGGTTGCCAGTCAGCAATCCTCGAATTCGAGATTATTGTCTGGTTCTTTACCAATCTCTCCAGAAACATGCGCTCTTCTTCAGAAATCTCCAAAATATTATTATGATTGTTGAAAATCTTTCTGAACGATTCTCTCATCCGGTCGAGTTCATCAACTAATTCAGAGTCTCCGTCGAATCGGATATTGTTTTTAATTTGTCTCTTAACCTTATTCTGATTGAACATCTGCCGTTCAACTTCTTCTTCGAGAGCGATTTTGAATACTTCTCGGTCTAATGTTTCAATGTTGATTTTCATATTTGTGTATTTGTAATTATTTGATTTGACAATGCAAATATAAACAAATTATTAGAACTATACAAACATTCAATATGATATTTAAGAAGAATTAACTAAAATTAACTAAAACGGACAGACATACGAGTTTCCAGATTTCATAAAGGGCAAAAGAAGATAGATGAGATGATATTTAAGAAAGAGAATATCATCTCATTCGATGTTCCGCACAAAGAATTTTTGAAGAATAACGGGTTTGTATTAAACAGTAATCATAAATAGATATGTCATAAGTTTATCACTATCTGAGTTCTCAAGCACTATACTACGCTTTACGATGATATGGATTTTGAATAAAACTCCCAGAACATAACCTTATGAACTATTATGGTTTGTAAGGTTGTATTTTTAATGGCCATCAACAGTTTCAGAATTTGTTCCAGGGAAATCTGGTTTCTCATCTCAGATTTATCTTCTTCAAAAAGAAAGTAGGCAAAGAAAAAGAACCAAAAAGAAATTTTATTCTGAAAGAAAAGTAAGCAAAAGAAAGTTTTATCAAAGAAAGAACCAAAGAAAATTTTTAAATTTTTCTTTAAAACTCTCTATAAAAGAAAGTGAGGCAAAGAAAATTGCCCCACTGGTCTCTTTATTTCTTTCTCTATTCTCTTTCTAATGAATATAATAAATCCTTTTAAAATCCTCTCAACTCCTTAACCCCTTACCCCTTTGTAAGTATTATACTCGCTACTCTCGATTTAGTTTTAAAATTTCGAAACTTTTTTCAAAAATTTTTTCAGGTTATAATTTTGAAGACTTTTTTGATTGTTTGTTGTATAATACATATGAAGCCGAGATCCAAAATTATATATTACCAGTTCATAGACGTCATGGGCGAGAACTATAGACTGTACAGATTCTTTTCCGGATACGAGAAGTATATATGGAGTTCGCTGTCCGGTATTTCAAGAGAAGACATACAGTCAGCAAATGTACCCATCAATGATTCGTTTGATATACGAGAAGCATTTACATCACATCCAGAGTTCAAGAAAGCCATAGATGCGGAAATCCTCAAGACAAAGATTATCGACAGATATAAGTTAAAAGACTGGCAGTGTGAAGTTGACAGACCGGATGAATTCGATTTCGAAGTTCCGTTTATCAAGATGTATGTTAAAGTTCATAGTTTCTTCAGAGTGCATCTGCCAGAAATAGAAGGCACCGTAGAGATTATTACAGGATATATAGAACAGAACGGCTATCATCTCATCAGAAAGTTTAAGAGAACATTGTCTGGCTATAGGATGAATGCTTTGATATATGTGCCGGCAAGACAAAATAGATGCGATGATGAATTGCGCAGACAGCACGAATTTATATACTATGTCACACTAACAGATAACAAAGATTCCATTCTCGATGACGGATTCGTTCCACACGCACGCAATTCCAAGAACAGTGATATATATTATCCAGAAAGAACTTACTTCTTCACTGAAGATACATTAGAGAGTGCATATGCATATATGAATGAGATGGTAAGCGGTGGTGTTACGAGAATAACATTGTTAGTTCTTGAACTGAAACTGATACCAGATAACATTCCATTCTATTACGATCCATTACTCGGCAAGAAAGCAGTGTACACGACAGTGTTCGTTAGTTCAGATGCAGTCGTTGATGTTAAGCAATACGGAAAATAACTAAACGTTGAGATATGCGTCTAAAGAAGCAGAAAGCAATGTTTACAGATATTTAAGAGAAATATGACACAAGAGGAGTTTATTAATCTGAAAACCGGAGATTATGTTTATGTCCCGTTTATAGAAGAGCGTGGAGAAATAAGTACTGGTACCAGTTGTATCGGTTCGGATTCTTTTGAACGTTTTTGTTTCAGGAAAATGAGAGTTGTAGATGCAGTTACTCACGATTATGACCCTGAAGGAAAAGAGATTGGGTGGCGTGAAGGTTGTATAGTTCGGTTTGTAAAATTTGACATTAGTGATTTGACAGAGAAAGAAGAAAATAATTTTTATTTGACATATCGAGATTATTTTCCAGTTTTATCGAAAGCATGGGATGATGTCAAACAGTACAAGGGTTACTTTGAAGTTGAGACTCGTCATCTTAATGAAGATTGTTATGAAATCCAAGCAATATCATTACTCTGTAAGTCAAAGCGAGATGCTGTCAAAACAATTAATAGATTAAATCGAGATAATCTGAAACGAGTTGACGCTATCATCAATTTTTACAAAAAGACAGTTAAACCACAGGTTAAGGCGTTTTTAAAAAGCTCTGGTGCAGTACATAACTGATTTTAAACAGTCTATATTAGCAAATAAGTTAATTTATCTTAATTAGATGCATTTTCTTTTGATGTAATTTGTGTATGTCAGATATTTTGCTTACCTTTATATCGTATAAACATTAAACAGAGATATTATGAGTAAAGTAGTGTTAGATTTGAAGAGTCTTACATACGATTATCTTCATAAGGGAACTGCTCAAGATATGGATAAGATTCATAACATTGTAGCGATAATACAAAACTCAATAAGAGAGATATGATTGAAATATAAACATGATATGAAGAAACTATTATTCGCTTTATTGTTGCTGTCATCATGCCACAATACTGATTTGTACGACCCGGATATTGAACCGACATCATCGGAATGGCTATGCTATATGGATAACCGGTTGTCAGATACCGAGTACATCCAGATTATAGGGGACTTACATTCCAGTTCAAATAGTGTTGCTGTCAACAGACGCTGCAAAATCTTCGAAGACTCTATAGTCTATGTTTGCAAAAACATGTTTAGGAACGATACCGTTTATCTGGATGCTACGCTATTAAAAATCAACAACGAAGAAACAAATTACGAGGAACCAATATCCGTTTATTCAAAATTAATTCCTATCAAGAAATGAGAACATCATTAAAGAACATCAATGATTTGATTAAAACCAATGTTGCGTATTATGTTAAGCACTGGTGTGCAGATATCCATTATGACAGTTCGTTAAAATTGCTTCCTTTACATCCTCTTGCAGTTGCGAAGCACATTGCTTTGACATATATGGGGTTCGATGCAAATAATATGTACAAGACTATCAAGACAGTGACTGCACATATGCGGACATATTCCAATATTATGGAATTGAATCCGGAAATAGCAAATAACATTCCGCGTATAATTTCTGATTTCGAATCAAACAACAGTGACACTGACTTTGGACATAGATATATTGAATTGAACGAAAAGAAAACAGACATCGGTGTTCTGAGATATTTCAGCGAACATTATGCAGATGATACTGTCATCCTGTTTTTGATAGAGAATAGCAAAGACACTAAGTTCACAGATGACAACAATAGAGTCTACGAAGATGAGTTGATTAAAAACGGTTCTCTGCTGGCTGCTGTTGAGATGAGATGCTCTGTTCCGTTCAGGTCATATATGGATTATCCACAGATTACACCCGGTTTGTTCAGATGCTCGTTTAAAGAGAACCAGGATGCTGGATTAAGTGAATCTTCCATATATAAGAAGACTGTATCCGACAATATCATATGGACATCAGAAGCAATCCGTAGTGTAGTCCAGTTGTTCCAGCAATATACCATACAGAACATTGATGATACGAAGTTTATGCACGAGATTACGACGACATTGCCGGAACCGGTCATATTCAAATCAGGAAATGATTATAACAGATATACGGAGATGATGGGTGAAATCAAGGAAGTCAAGAAGAAGTATGCCTGTAATGTCATAAAACTCTGAAGCATCGGATATTCAAATATCGGGTGATATTTAAATATGGCATCCGGATATTTAAATATAGTCAGATATTTAAAAAATGGCTATAGATGAATATCCGGATGTTTATTGTTTTCTGAATAAAAAGCCAGGAATGAATTTTCCATACTTTCAATAAAATATTTCGAAAAATCGAGTTTCAAGAATTGATATTTGAAAGCATGATTTTTAAAATTCCCTATAAGGGTTTGAACGACTAAATTTCCTGATTTTCTATGTTTTCAAAAAATAATTAAAAATGTGTAAGGTTTTGACTCAGAATAGAATTGGATGATGCTGTTGAAGCACGGTAAGTTAAACATTGTTAAAGCCCTAAACTAAATCAAGAAACAATAGTATAATGTATGAGCAACAGAAGAGATGTTTGCTCGAAGCGATCTTTTATAACAGAACAAATCCGGGTTAGTGAGATATGAATCTGTGGCTTTCTTCTCTCTTGCCCGTCATTAAAGCAGGATGCTCGTCTTCTGTTTCCGGATACTACAGATGCCCCAGATTCTCCGCTGTTCTATTGGTGGATTGAGTCGCATTTAACTATCATGGCATTGAGGGGCAAGGTGTACATTCATAAGCCATGACACATTGTCTGGAAGCGGGTTCAAAACAAGACAGATTCTGCACAAGAGCAGAGAATGTTGCTCAGAGGGTTTTTATATATTTTTACCTCTGTTCCAGCAACGCTCTGCTCACTTTTAAGACATCATCTGTTAAATTAACATATACCAATTGGCTGTGATAGTCAAAGCAAATACAAAAGTTAAATAACTAATTTTATTTTTTTCAATGTTTTGCATGCAGATACTGAGAACCGTCGTGAGATGACTATTCTGCAATTCTTTCAAATAGTTACTAAGATATTATTCTTTTAAGAGATTCTGTTCGTGATGAATGGAATCTCTTCTTTTGTTATAGACTTCCTTAGAACTTGGTTTTCAATAGTATAACGTTAGTAAGTAGTCACAGAGTTCTGAAATTAAATATCCGGAATGTACTGGATTCGGAAAGTTTACAATTCAGAGTTCGAGTGACTCGATGCTTGTCGATGCTTGAGATGCAATGTTATAAATCATGATGATTTATATTTTTAAGCATAGTTTTGTATGGAAATAAGTAGTGTTGTTCATTTCCATATAGAACTATATAAACTACCAGGATTTATATAGTTGTGTTGCTCAGAAGCGAATGTTATAAACCACCAGGGTTTATATAGTTATATTGCTTGCAACAAAAAGAAAACCGCCGATTCATCTCGAACCAGCGGTCTCTTTTTTCTTTCTGCTTTCCCAAGCATATTCAAAAAATAAAATGAGTACTAAATATAAAAATTCCAAATTATGAAAAATTTAAACAAATCGTTTCTTTCTTTTGATGTTGCAAAGGTAAGCAAAATTTCTGAGTTATGCAAATATTTAAGCAGAAATCTTTATTTTCTTAACACTATTTAAGATTTATAGTGTTTAATGACCATCTGTTCTATGCTTTCCGGAACTAATCCTGTTATTGGCAGATGCTCTCTGACGCGCTGTCTAATCATTGTGCTTGAGATGTCACACTGCTCTGCGTTGATGACTTGTACGTTGGCCGGAACACTGTCTATGCGAATGTCATCTCGTGAATGAACAAGTATCCTATAATTTTGTAATATCTCGGAACTGTGACTCCATTTATCGAACACCATCCAGTTATCGGCGCCCATAATTAATACGAACTCGTGTTCGGGATAATCTTGCTTGAGATGCTGCAATAAATTCCATGTATATGATGGTCTTGACAATCCGAATTCATAATCAGATGCCACGAGATGCTCTTCGTTGTTCAGTGCGACAGATGTCATCTCGAACCGTATTTTCTCCGGCAACAAATCCATGGACTTCTTGAACGGGTTCTGTGGAGAGACGACAAACCATATCTCATCTAATGATGCTGCTTTAAGCATATGCTTCGCTAACGCTATATGGCCGTTATGTATTGGGTTGAATGAACCTCCGAATAATCCGATAATCATAATTTAATTTTATAAAAATTATTATAGAACACAAGCAATTCTTTGCCGGCAAAACAAGATGTCTTTGGTAATCTCTTACAAGGAAATGTATTCTCTAATACATAATCATCATACTTGGTTATATCTTCTATATGTGTTCCCCCGGATATATTTGCATACAGATGATATACATTGTCTCTGAAGAGAACCATATTCGGAATCATACTATAATCTCCATAATCGAATTCTGTTTCAGTGAACATCTTTTTCATATCTATAGTATCAGACAACTCTGATGTCTCACCGCTATCGAATATATGTAGAATAACCGGATATTTCTTAGAAGCATCAAAGAACTTGTATCCGACACTTGGTTCTGGGATATTATAAAGAATATAATAACTTATAAAGGTATTGTCTTCATCGACAATATCTGTTAGCACATATCCGAACAGTGAATAAAATGTTGATGCTTCAGCATAATGTTTCTTGGAAATCCGGATGCAGAAACCAGTTTCAGTAACTCGAAAGTCTTCGTAGTTCTTTATCCATCTGAGAGATGTCTGAAACAATATATATGTTGTGATAATCCGGTAATTATCGACATCTGTGCATAATTCATTAATCTCGTGCTTGAGACTCTTAGAAAAGTATTTATTGGTGATTCCATATAAAGAGACGGGTGACTTATTGTCGAATATATTAAAGCAACCATCCTGACATAACGTTATATATTCAGGGAATGACACAAATGGAATCCTAACATCTCTGTTGAATGTATAATATGGAACTTCTATAGAGACTGGTCCGGTCTTGGTTGTCATCTCATCATATAACTCTTCGCTGAGAACTTTAAATGATTCAGTTATATGCTTTCTTGTAAGAACTTTAAATGATTCACTCATGTGCTTCTTTAATCACAACATCAACATCCAATTCTCTGAACTCGACGTTCTCTTTAATGAACTTAGCGTATCGCTTCTTATAATCAGTCTCGTCCTTCCACAGATATGGATAGTATCCGGCTCTTAGCAATCCATACAGGACTTCCTTATACGAATTTACAGTTTCTGGATCGTAATCTCGTGCTATATGATAATCCTTCCTGAAAGAAAGTTCTTTCTTGAATACAACTGCGATGACGCCGGAAAACATATCGAACAACCCGCTCGGATATACGAACGCAACTAACGCTCGCAAGCGAATGAATGACGAAGAAGTCTGGAAAGATTTTGAACAGACACTTCAGGATGATTACTGGTTCGACTACTACTATACATGTGAGCTTGAGAACCCGTGGTCTGAAGACTTCAAGCTCGGAAACCGGAAATATAGAGTGAGCACTTCTGGATGCTTGTTCCACATAAACATATATACAGACGGCTATACCGGCAAGAGAGTTATGTTCAAAGAACTTCCGGATAATGTCCAAGAACTATTCATTTGCATTAGCAAAAATTATATGTCTGAACGCCGTATTATAAGTTCGAAAGATTCTTGAACCACATATACAGTTGCTTGACTTCTGTGAATCCATAAGTCTTCAGCAACGCAGATGCAATCATATCACAGTCTTTCTTCGTGAGGATGACATCATGCTGTCTCGACTGCAAATCGTGCATCATCGCTAACTTGGCTTTTGCTCTACTCATCTCTATAGTTTCTTTAAGTTGTACTTACGTCTCTTCTGGGGATTATGGCTCATCTCTTCGTATGCTGGAAACAGTTCATAGAATCTTCTCCATGTAGCATCGCTCCTCTTGAGACTTGGAACTCGAACCCTATGGTGCCATTCGCAGTCTGAATTACTTCCGGGATTATAGCAGAACTTGGAATTGTCCTTGTTGATGATGCGCTTCTGATAGCCACCCCATTTGCTGTACTTGGTCTGATCAATCACTTTTCTCCGTGCTTCGTTAAGCAGTCTCACTGCTCTGTCTAACGGAATCAAATGATGCTCATCATCGAACTTGACGTTCCACATCATATATGCACGACATCTCTCGAACAGTTCTTCGCCAGAAAGTCCGTCCTGTATCATTTTGGATACGCGATCATATTCTTTCGCAGTCTCTTGAATTCGGACATCAAAACGCTTATCAATTTCAGCAATGCACTGCTCAAGCGATTTGTTTTCACCGGCTGGATAACTGTTGACCGGTCTTCCACGATGCAAATCTCGTTGATAACCTTTACGTTTCATATACTCCGGAAATTAATAAGTCAATTGAACAAAAGAACCACACACCGGACACGATACCATTTTACAGCGTTCACTTAATGGCAACATGCCGAGGAATGCACCCTCTTTCATATATGCACCTTCGAACACGTCTTCTTTCGTGAATATGAACACACATCCACATCCATCACATTTGACAGGTTCCGGTTGTTGAATAATCGTCTTCATCTTTGAGCTTCGCACCAATCCGAATATGCTTTCAGCACCGGCTGGTACTTGTTGATATAGTCGTTATATAATTCATCATATTCTGTATATGCAGTATAATATTCCGAACTCCACGCATAACAACCACACGGCATGTTCTGGAATCCGTATCTGTAACGGAACCACCAATGCAGGAACACTGCAATGATCTCACCCTCGTCTGTATGTTCGAATCCAGGAACTTTCTTCCACATTTTCTGTGTAAAGAAAGCATGGTGTCCGAATATTCCGGCCAGTCCGAAGAACCAGTTTGAACATTTTATCAATTTCCTCTTGACACAATCGTTTTCGTTCTTCTGGAATTCCTTTGCAAAGTCAGAGACATCTGTATTATAGACGTCAATGCGTTCATCATCAACTTCTTCGAACAGCATATCCTTTGCTTTCTCCATTGAATATGCTATACCGTTAATGATAAAGACTGGACTGCCGTCTGGTGTCGGATAGACATCAATCGGATTTCCGTTTTTATCTACCAGCTCTACGTTGTGCAAATTCATTCCGGAATGAATATCAAATGCCTTTCTCGTTTTCATCGTCTTTTCTGAATTTAAACTCGAAATAATCAACGGTAACTATAAATACGAACACAGATAACACATCTCCATATAACACTGGCTTTCCGGTTATCGCGGAAACTATAACATTCGCTATATAAGCACACAATAATGCTACAAGTGTCCACAGAATTGCCTTAATCTTTGTTCCCATAATCAACAACTTGCGTTAATGATGTAATCTCCTTCTTTAACACCGATGTGACCGAACACTTCGTATTCCTGTTCTGTTGCAGTCTTGTCTGGAATCGGAGCAAACATATCATGTGGAAAATCATAAGAAACCCAGATGTTCCTGTCTTGGTCAAGCGTCTTGAGATGCTCGATATAGTCACGGACTGTTATTGCTTTTCTGGACTCCGCTTGCTCACACTCTTTTGGTGTAGCCATCCGGAAACACATATGGAAATTTTCTGGAGAGAAAAAGCGATCTGTTTCGTTGTCGTCCAAATCACCCTTTACGTGATAGTCACCTTCCTCATCTATGCCGCGGAATTCGTACAGTTTTCCACGAGAGAAACCTAAAGAGTGATCTACATGCGGCAATATTTCTTCGGGGGTCGTATGGCAGTAGCAATATTGATGTGTATCATCTTCTGGTACTCGTTCGAATGAGCCATTGTGGAATGCGTATCCGTGCTGCTCCATTGATTTCTTTAATGCCAATGCAGCATCGACAATCTTTGATGCGTTCTTTAAGAAGTTCTTGTTCATATTATATAATTTAATTTCGGAATTCTAATGGTATGAATTTTCCGTTAACCGTCTGAGATGATATGCCGAGTATATCGTAGTCATCCGCTAAGTTTAACGGATCGAATCTTTTGTGGAACCGTTCTTTGAAATCTTGGACGGCTCTCGAATATTCTATATAAGTGTTCTGTTGGTTTGTACTTATATGCCGTAAATACAAATCGTACACTTTCTTTCTGGCTTGCAGACAATATTTGGTCATATTTTTTCTTTTATTATTTCTGCTGCAAAGGTAAGTAAAAAATCTGATATACACAAATTATATAATGAAAATAATCATTCGTTTTGAAAGATTTAACAGTTATAGTACAAATACAAATTCTACAAACTATAATGGTTTATAAAATTATATTTCATCAGAACACTATTCTTAATATATGTTAAATATTTCTTGAAAATTTGCACGGTCAGAAAATATTGCGTACTTTTGCAGCGTCATTCAGAAATAAAGTGCCCATAGCTCAGTTGGTAGAGCACAACACTTTTAATGTTGGGGTCGAGGGTTCGAGACCCTCTGGGCACACAAAATTGTAGGTAGGTATGTTGTTTTCAGGATTTCAAAAAATTGATTAAAAGTTTAAGGTTATTTTAAAGCGGGCTGTTCGTGATGAATAGTCCGCTTTTTTATTTTTTCTAATGATAAATACAATGGTTTATATTTCATAAACTATTGGTTATTTTCTGACACCCGGATAGCAGTGATGCTAAATTCGGGTGTTTTTGTTTTAGATAAATAAGATAGAAAATAACTAATAACTTATGATGAAATATAGATTTTTGTATAACAACAAAAATTGTGCAATCATATTATATAGCACAATTTACTTCCAGTTTTAATTATATTATGTTAAACTTTGTTAATATAATAAAGTTTTCTGTGTATTATGTCATTTATTTCAAAATAAATGATTACCTTTGCGATATAAAAATAATAATAATAAAGTAGAATGAACAATATAATTATAATGGGAACTCCGGAACCAATCAACATATTCCCGGAAGAAATGAAACTAAATGAATTGGGTTTGACTCGGTCACACATCAAATCCAAATTCCCTGGCAAATCTGACCAAATAATTAAGAATTTTGCCAAACTCTGTATCATTGGCTGCGAATACCAAGTATCAAGGCCAGCAATATCTTATCACTGGGCATCAGAAATTTCAGAAATTATAATTGCACTATGGGAGCCAAAATTAAAATGTGACACAAACAATAAGAAATCTGCAAGGAAACTTCTGAAGAACTTAATTGATACAGAAATTAATATTTCGAAATTACCAGATATTTCAAAATTGTTTAGAGAAGCAATCACAGATGAAACAAACACTGATGAAATAGATATTATCAAACGTACATCTGAAAGTATACTAAATGACAACAAATACATATTTGCAGAATCTGTTATCGCTTGGCTCGGAACAATCTATAAAATATTGAATTCGATATTAGATTTACTATATCCAATCAATTCTCAAGAAGACCGAAACAAATTAAAAGAAACCATAACAATATATATTTGTGAACAACTTGAATTGGAAATAGACATATGAAACAAAAGCGAGAAGACATAATCAAGGAACTGACATCATCATTGTCATTGTTCAACGAAAGCCATTCTGATACGGGTATGGTTCGTGAATGTATTTCTTTAATGAACAAAGACAAGCACTGCATAGATGTTCTGGGTTCTCAATTAATAGAATCTGCAATAGGCCACATAGCCGGCATCATCTTAGTCTCTAATTCTACAGAGATGACCAGGAAATATCAGGATATGTTGTTTTATGATGTTGTTCCGTTCTTGTTATGCGAACTAACTTCAGACCGTGGAAAATTAAACTATACGGAAACACAAAAGCGTATGACCGGTCTCGTATATGACTATTTCGGAACATCTACGAAAGAAGACTCGTACATCGAGAACTGTATGTTCTATATGGAGAAATATCTGTACAACCGGGAATACTGGAGCACAGAGAAGATAAAGTCAACCATCACTATAGAACTTCTCAATACCGTGCGCGAATATACATTGTCTCTGTTCATGTATGCTATCAACTATGTTCCGCATGAGCACGATTCAAAATGGCCGTCGCTCGAACATCTGCTTGATATGTGTCATAAATTCCACACAGACACTACAAGCATCAAACGTTCAGAACCCAACTACAAAAGAATTTGCTATTAAACAGTTAAGCGGTCAATTCCATTCAAGAACTGGTCGCTTTCTTTTTGCAATTCAAACTTTTTATAAACCATTATAGTTTGTGTTGTTATTTAACTGCCATAAATTTACAGCAAAAAAAATTTTCGATTTTTTTCAAAAACGCCACAAACTTTTTCTTTTCTCAGATATATAATATATAGAAAGACATGAAGTTCTTTGGACACAGAGTAATTATTTGCTTTTGATGCTTGGATACCAAATTGAAGAGCAGAATGTGGAAGAAGTGCTGATAGAAAATCTAATTTATATCAAAGCTATGTTAAGTACAAACAAGAACATGATGGCTCTTGCCGTCAACAAATCTCTCCTGAAAGAGTATTCCCGCGATGAGAGAATTGTTTATCTGAAAGACGGGGATGAATTCCAAATCCAGTTGTTTAATCCAGAAACATTTACTGTCGGAGCGAAAGTCTTCATTGACAACGAGCCGATGGACGGTCTTCTTGTCATGAAGCCCGGCGAGAGAGTATGGCTTGAGCGTTACCTGGATGAATCAAGAAAGTTCAAGTTCTCGACATATGAGGTCGAAGACGGAAATGCGGTAGTGGAGAATGCAATCCGCAACAACGGTTTGATAAAGGTGGAATTCTATCGTGAAGAAAAACGGAAGCCGACACTCACATGGCAATCCGACAACACGTATCCGCAATGGCCGTATTCATCTACCAGACTATGTTCAACCGGTGATTTCGTTTCAAAGGGTCTTGGCAGTCTGACCGGTGATGTTCTTTATTCGAGTCAGGTAACTAATTGCTCAATCTCTGGAAACATCTCAACAAGCAGTCTGACCGGTGATGCCAGTGAACCAGCGACACTGAGCATGAATATGTCTGAACCTCTGATGAAAGAGACCGGGCGCACGGAAAAAGGAAGCTACAGTTCACAAGACTTCAAGAGAGTGAATATGGACTTCGAGAACTGGTGTTTCCGTACAGAGACAGTGAGGATACTGCCGGCATCTCAGAAGCCGATCACACAGAAGGACCTTCAGAAGACGTACTGCACTGAATGCGGAAGGAAACTGAACCCAAAGTATAAGTTCTGTCCGTATTGCGGAACCAAGTGCGAATAGATGGAAGATTAAACTAATAAGCGGAGAGATGATTCTGATATAATGCAAATTACGGATTCCGTCAGTGCCTTGACAAGATGAGTAGTCGGACATATAACTTTTGCTCTAATGCAAATGAAAAAGAGAAAGAGTGGTTTCCAACAGATATACTAATGCCGACTGCGTTTTGAACTAAATAATCTACGATAGAGATGGTCTGACAAAGGTCATCTCTTTTTATATATGGATAAATATCAAAACTAAATATCCATATCATTATGACTTTTGCTGAGATGTACAACATGCATCCGAAGAAGACTGCGAAGCCGGCCGATAAGAACAATGACGGCACCACAACGTACACGGAGAAATTCGATATTCCCGTATATACTTCCGAAGATGAGAAACAACCAGAACTTCCCAAGCAGGAACTCGACCCAAGTCTCGATAAAGACGGTGACGGTGTCGTATCATTCGTTGAACTTCCCGGAACTCCGGAATATCAGAAACTCGACCAGACACTCGATACCAATGAAGACGGTACTGTGACTTACACGGAATCTTTGAATATTCCCGTGACAAGCAACGGAACAGACGGAGTTGATGCAAACGCTGACGGAACAGTGTCATACGCAGAAGCTGCTGGAATTCCCGAACCGGATACTGCTGAAGAAACTAATCAGGAAAAAGAAACCAATCCGACAGATCCATCTGAAGAACCGGCAGAAGAAACTACAGAACCATAATGGTTTATAAAATTATATAACAAAAGAAGAGATGCTCTCATTAGAAGAACATCTCTTTTTATATTATAATCTCTGGATACTCGTATAAGTGTAATTTCTGTTAAAAAAGTCCTAATTGTTGCTTAATAATTTTGTGTTGTCGAAAAAATATAGTATCTTTGCAGCAAAAATAACTATGGAAGAAAAAATTCTATCAGATACAGAGAAGATACAACTGGCTCTATATGTGCTGTTGTCTCCCGAATACGATGATGTGTGGAATCAATTAAAATCAATGGTTTAATATGGACTATGAAACTTTAAGGAACAAAATCTTCAGAAGCGTACAAGAACGTCTGGAAGAAGAAATGGATACGGATGATTTGGTTGCCGTGTTCAAGAACCCGGAAGTAGAATTCGGATATATACGCGGCATCACTCAGAAGATGGTGTTCAATTTCTTTCCGTTGCTGGCTGAAGGCAAATGGGAAATCGTAGAAAGCAAATGTGCGTTCCTCGACTGGCACGAAGCAGTTATGCATACTCATGGAGGTGTTGTCGAGAAACCCAAGTTCTACGACAAAGAAGAGTACCTCCTCTACAAACATGTGTACGAGAACAGAAAAGAAAATCGGAGTGCGTTCGAACAGTATAACAAGGAACATCACAAGGATTTCTGGGCCGACAGTAGATTGTTTGATGGTAATGGAACGATTCGCTTTGGTAGAAACGTGATAATCTCACACACTGATTATTTTAATGCGGAAAATATTAGTGTGGGTGAAGACGAAGTTGCTATCATCCTAAACAAGAATGCAGCGTGCAGTTGCAGCAAAGAATCAGACAATATCCCAGGAACATTGTTCGTGTTGAGGCCGGTTGCTGAGACAGAGTTAGAACGCATCGAAGTCATCTGTGAATATTTCCGCCGTCAGTTGATTGCTGCATATGCCCGCGTGCTGATGAAACACTGGGATGATAAATATGTCTGCTTAGAGTCAGGAAAGATAGCGAGGACCGGATTGGAAAATCTGAGGTGGAGTTGACTCTACGAATAACTGAGAATAAGAAAAGAGATGTTCAACACGAGAGCATCTCTTTTTAATTATAATATAACTTTATAAACTATAATGGTTTGTAAGGTTGTGTTTCAAAAAGATGCCCGCATAGTAGTACAGCCACGCACTTGTAATTCATAGATAAATACAGTGATGATGAAATTGAAAAGACATAGTTATTATCTGCTTCCATATAATGAGAAGAACATCCGTAAGTTCAAAAGCAGTGACAATATGCTCAAGCATGCCCGCTGTAATTCTGATACTTCCGGTTGGTTCTTCGTAAACAAGAAATCCGGAGATATGGTTGGATATGTAGGATGGGAGAATGATGTTGTTATTGCTCTTGAAGTTTCAAAAAAATATGAAAGAAGAGGATATGCGAGCAGATTGTTAAAACTCGCTTAGTGCAGAGGAGCTAACAAACTATCAGTCAACAAAGACAACGAGCACGCGATAGATGTGTACAAGCATCTCGGTTACAAAGAATATGATTCTGATGACAATATGCTTTATATGGAAAAAGAGAAGTGATGCATAATGCATAAACTTCTCTTTTATTTTGCCAATGATATACTTGTTTGCTACAATGTGTATAAATAAAATAAAGTGATGCTTCCCGCGACTATTTTATTATGAATATCACGAAAGAAACAACAGATTGGGGTATAATTTACTATTACAGAAATGATTACTGTAGATTTGCTCTGTATGCTTATAATGATGATAAGAATACTATGTATCTATCAAACGTAAAGGTAAAACAATCAGCAAGAGGTCGTGGACTTGGTAACAAAATACTCAAACTTGCTGATAAACAAGCTAAGAAGTACAATTATACTGTAATCTGTTTGAAAGTGCTAAAATCATCTTGGGTACACGACTGGTATGCTAATCACGGATATAGTGATTTCTATTACGATAGTGAAGATGCTGACTACGTATGGATGAAACATACTTTATAACGAATAAATTAAAGATATAGCCAACAAATATATCGTTACATTTAACTTTTATTTTTTTTTTGAATATAGTTCTGTACGAGAGATTATATGTTTCTCACAGGTTGGTTAATATTCTCCGTAATAATCACCAAATCCAATTCCACTATTACCAAGGTTTTTTCTTCCCATATCTAATATACCACTTGAAGATGATGAAGGAGATGATGTTGAACCAAAGAAACTTAATGGTATGTCTGGTATGTACTCATTACCCTTGATTAGACCTTCTTGTGGCTTTCTATCGAATTTGTGACGGCAGAATGCTCCTCCATTAAATTCTTTATAGAGATAGTCAAAATCAACCTTCTCTTGCATTTCTTTTATTGGAACACCATGATTGCATAAAGATGCTTTATTAACCATATTGTAAAGGTCATCAACGGTATGTGTTACATCTATTGGAGCAGTAAGATCGCGTTCATTCGGATAGAATAGATTAATTTTATGTTCATGATCATACATACCAACTTTAAGATATACCTTGTATGTAAATCGTATTTCTTCACACGAATGAAAATCATCCGGGTTGTCGACAGTCATGCAATATTTTAGTATTTTGTCCAATTTGTCAAACAGGATAATTCCGTTTTTTCCTTTTGGTGAAAGAATGAAATCTTTATTTTTTGCCCAATCCATAAACATTAGAAGTCCGTCTGCGAAGTTACAATCAACGTTTCCATAACATGCAGAATGGTATCCAATTTTATCAAGAAAGCAATTGTACTTTCCATTGTTTATATGCTCACTGATGATAATGTTCCATCGTCTTGCTAAATCAAGAAATTTCTCTTTATCCATTTCTTTATAATGATTATTTTCTTTTTGTCCGCTTAATTCTTTGTAGAATCTAACGTTGTATGTTCTATTCTACTACCATTCTGAAACTATGTCAAAATACTTTTTATAGAAATGTTTTCCTTTTTGATCTACTATAATACGTATGAAATCGAAATCATCTGGGACTAAAAGAATGTAATAATTTGTTTCATCTTTTCTTCTTAGGTATATAGCTTTTCTTCCATCTCTCGTTTTATATTGTTTACCGAAAGACGCATTTTCAAAAATATTAATGTTCTTCATTTTCTCAGTAACTCTTATGATTCCTTTTCAGTATCTCCCATATAAATTCTTATGGTTTGGTAACATATCAATGATATATTCAATCACTGATATTAACATATTAGTATCTCTTAGTATTAAATATGATGTTCGTTGCGATAGATATTCCCGTTATCTGGGTCGTAAGAGAGATATGAGATGCTTCCGACAGCCGAGAGGACGTTCACTTCACTATCCGGATTAGTGTTGATTTCGTCATTAAATGCTTTCTCTGCTTCTTCGAACGTGTTATGCTCGCTAATACATACTGTGTCAGAATAAAGATCGTACAGCTTTTCTTCATCGTTAATTCCGCACATCTCTTTAATCGTTTTATTTCAGTTGAAATTGATTTCTTTTTTCATATTATGCTTACTATTTTATTATTTTGTAATGCAAAGATAAGCATAATATCTGATATATACAAGAAAATAACAAAAATATTAATACTTATTAGGAATTAAGATTATTATAAAGATGTTTTGAGTTTTATGAACTTTGTGTTTCGAAATAAAAAGCCGGCCATATGAAAAGCCGGCAAATAGAAAGAAAGCGTTTGAGTAATATGGATACTCGTATTATTTATCTCAGAATTTTTCCAGAATTTAAAACTTCTCAAGTAGATATGCCTTAATGAACCCGTCTATATGTCCGTCCATCACACTTGCAACATCACTCTCCTGATAACCGGTTCTGTGATCTTTGACTCGTGAGTCGTCAAACACATAACTGCGGATTTGTGCTCCCCATCCGATTTCCGGTTTTGAGTCTTCGAGTTCCTGTTTCTTCTTGTTCTTCCTGTCCAGTTCCTTCTTGTACAATATGGACTTCAACAACATCTCTGCGCGTTCCCTGTTATCGTGCTGCTTCCTGGTCTCCGTATTCTCAACACGGATTTCCTCTGTCTCACCTGTATCCGGATCAGTGTATTGATATCTCACGCGGCATCCTGTCTCAACCTTATTCACGTTCTGTCCTCCCGCACCGCTGCTCCTGAAGAATTCCACGCTCATCTTTGACTTATCCAGTTCTATATTGATGGAATCATCCACGACAGGCGTCACAAATACAGATGCAAACGATGTCTGTCTTTTCCCTTGTGCATTGTACGGAGACACTCTCACCAGTCTGTGTATGCCAGTCTCACATTTCAACAAACCATAAGCGTTCTCACCTTCAACCAATATAGTCACTGACTTCAACAGCTTCTCACCGTCTGCGAAACTGACATCCGTCACAGTCTTTGAGAATCCGTGCAATTCACACCACTGAATGTACATCCTCATCAGCATCCATGCCCAATTCTGAGCTTCTGTTCCTCCGGCACCAGCAGTTATCTTCAACGCACATGACATCGAATCACCCTCTTCCGAGAACATATTGAACATCTCGAACTTCTCAAGCAGACCGACTGCCTTCTCATATACGGATGAAATCTCATCATCAGACAGTTCCATCGGTTCGTCATCAAAGAACATCTCGCATATATCAACACAGTCGTGCAGTTCATTAAAGTCCTTAATGAATTCTTCCAGTTCCGTAATCTTCCTGGATACAGACACTGCGTTATCAGGATCCTCCCAGAACAAAGGATCCTGCTGACGCGTCTTCAACTCTTCCAGTTCGAATTGCTTCTGTTCCAGATTTATTTTCCCGGACAATGAATTGAAACGTTCTATTAATGAAATCGAGTCTTCTCGTGATGGAATGTACATATATCCGTATTTATGAAAGCGAATCTACCAGTTTCTCCTTCCGGAGTTCTGACTTATATCTGTCAATCGATGCTGCAATCAACGCACCTGCCCTTTCAAGATTCCTCAACGTATCCTTGGGTTTATAGTACTCCTCATCCCAGGGCCAGAATCCCATAGCCATTTCCGGGTTCAATCCGGCAACGATGTACGAGATGGCCGCAGATGCAAACACATCCCACGTTTCCCTCTCATCGTGCTCGGCATCGTATCCCTCTACTTCTATCTGGCGGAGTCGCTCATCGGAAATCAACTCAACGCCGGTTTTCTTATTGTTGTCCATATTGTTTAAGTATAATGAATGTTTGGGGTTCGCAATATCGTATATGAGAATTTCCCTATCTGACATCTGAAGTATATTATTAACAAAGACCGCGACATCCACATTCTTCAAATGCAATGTGCCCGATTTTTGTATTAACCCACCGATTTGTTGTTCTGTATTGGGTTCGAATACATCAACCGGTGCTTCATTCAAAATAATTCCAATTGCGATGTTAATGTACATAACCGGTTTCTGACACGAGTTGATGAATGACTCTGTTCCGTGGATTATGGAACTGTATGAGTCTGAAGTGATATAATCTTTCAAAACGTGCTGGTGCTTGTTTTCGATAGCAAATGCTTTTATGGAATCCAGTTTAGCTTGACGTATGCGATAATCCAGTTCCTTTTGTGCAGTGGCTGTGATTTGTCCCTCTACGTCGATATTGAATGATTTCTTCAAATCAGAAACCTGGGAATCCTTAGCATTGACGTTCACAGAAATCTCTTTCACTTCTTCAGTAATCGGGTCTGTATATTCTCTGGTGTATGTATTGTCCATATGATGTTTCGTTATTTTTAAATTATACTTCACAGACAACAATTAGTTTAATCCAGATATTACGGGTTATCCAGGAACTCTACGTTCCATTTCGAGCATATCTCAGTAAAAGCATCATCGCTATATAAATCATTCGGCCGGATATTACTGTATTCTAATCCGCGGACAGTGAACCGGTATGTTCCTTCCGGATACTTCCTGCAATAACACAGGTCACGGTATCTGTTCTCAGAAAATGAAGTGAATTCAAAGTCAATCCGGCATATAACCTCGAACCCGTCATCGAGCATTACTTTCAATCGTGAATAATTTCTGCTCCACCTATAGCAATTCTTCCAAATCATAATAGTTTATAAAGTTTTATTTTATCAAAACAACAACTCTATTGCCGTCTTTATCAATCTCTGCTTTCCCTAATCCGCGTTCAATCATCTCATCTTCTCGTGCAGTAATAATCTCAGATGACCGGTTGCAATGAAGACACGGCAACGGGTTCTTATCATTGCTGCACGAATAGTCTCTCACAACTCTCTTCCTGTAATAAGAGCAATATAGCTCCGGACATTCAAGCGGTACAAAATCCATAGTCATATCTTCTTCAGCCAGTTCCACATTACTTTCGGCATCCACCCACCATAGTTCATCTCTGGTGACAGTTCTGTCATGTATAACTTATCAGCAGTGCTCTGTAGGCAATCCTTTAACTTTCCACATATTTCCTTGACATCTATTGGTTCTTCTGTTTTAATAAACCAGATGCTCTCAAGCGGATGCTGATAGTCATCACTGATGGTACGAATCATATCCTTTAATCTTGAATAGTCACCAAGATCATCGGATATATCATAAACTATAAGATAAACGTGCTTCATGGTTCTTGCTCTACTTTCTGGAAATTACAATATGCACTCTGTGGCTGGAAATAATTACACAACGCAACATCTTTCGAATTGCATATCTTATTCAGTGAACACGTTCCACAAGGATCACACGATGTGTTGTATGCAAGCACATGCCTTACGCCGTCTATTGTAATCGACACTTCCATATTTTAAGAAATTACTTCGAGTTCCAGTTCTTCATTTTCATCTACTGTAGTTTTCTCAATAGCTTCTGCAAGGATAGCATATGACTTCTTGAAATAACGTTCATAAGCTTCCATGAATTCCTGCTTCGTGATAATCCGGACATCTTCTATGTTCTTGACCATGACAGGCGGATAATAATCTATATCTCCGTCACCGGAGTACATGCGTAATATAGTGCCTCTTTTCTTGTTAGCGAATATATCATCATATAACTGGAAGTACGGCCCGGTAAATGCAGCAACATAATTGTTGTATTCATTGGAAATCTTCTTGACGAGCATATATATGTCATTAAACCGGATGAACTGACCCTTGTAGCCGTCAGATGTTTTTGACTTCTCCTTTGCGATCTCTTTGGACAGTTCGTACTGCATGCGATCAACATCATAAATCTTTTCATCGATAGCATGGCGTTCTTTCCATAGATTACTTCTCTGTTCCTTTAGTTCCTGGAGTCTGCACTCCTGTTCTTCTATGTTATAATCCATAATAGTTTGTTTAATTATATTTTGTTATGTTGTCATATGCATCATCGTATATTCTCTGGAACACTTTGTAAAATGAGAATGTAATGTATGCCTTGTACTCCGGAGTATCTCTGCGTTCAGCGAGCATTGTGTTGAATATAGTCCAACCTTCATTAATGTCATCAGCGAGAGCATCCTTATATATGGTTCCGACCATACAGTCGTACAATGCGCGTGTTTTTTCCAGTTCTGAGCGGAATTGTGTCAGAGTCTGACTATTATCGAATTGTAAATAGTTCATATACAGACTATTTAGTGTTAATAAAGCAATACAACTATTTCATAAAATCTCGAAGAAATTCTCATTTATGACTTGCTGTATCTCTGGATCTATTTCCACAGTTTCACCCATCTTCTTCGTAAACGATAAGACCGTCTTCGACTGGCCGAGTTCAATCCTGAGTTCATCTATAACTTTCTTTGCATATTCTGAAATCCATTCATTTTCGAATGTTGTAACAGACAACAGTTCGTAACACTCTTGTGTTCTCCATTCTTCAGCAAGCATTATAGCAGCTTCCTGTGCTTCACTGTCACCGTTCAGCAATGCTTCTGACATATATCCGAGGAAATATGCAATATCCGTAGATTTTGTGCTTTCTATAGTTACCCATGCCATAACGCGCAGCACACCGGCAAGAAGATGCCACTTATTGCTCGACAATGCATCTCGTGAGATTTCCGTAAGTAACTTGATGACTGCGTATCCGTCTTTGTTAATATATAGTTCTGTGCAATTTATGGATGCATTTGGCATTCCGTCTTCCCAGACTTCGCGTTCCAGCATCTCTCTGATGCCGGTATTCTTAAATTCTTCGTAGACAGATTCTGAATATATCTTCGGGTTCCACATAAAATATAATTCAATAGTTTTGAAAATTATACAATAAATTTATAGATTAGTTTTAAAAACAAAAACTGGTCTCATATTCTCACGAACCGAAGACCAGAAAGCTAAATAAATTATGATTAAACAAAATTCAACCACAAAGGTAATCAAAAAATCACAACTGTCAAAATTTCAAGCAGTTATTTAATAAACATTAACACATCAGAAAAAATTTAGAAAAAAAATTCAGATTTTTAAAACTAAATCGAAGGCAGTGAGTATAATAGTTACAAGGGGGTAAGGGGGTTAAGGTGAGTTTTAAAGGAATTATTATATTCAATAGAGAAATATATAAAGAGAATGGAGCAAGAGTTTTTCTTTGCTCCACTTTCTTTTTTATGAGAAGTTATTTTTCTTTGGTTACTTTTTCTTTGGATGATAGTTTGGAAACTAAGAATGGGAATTTGGAGTACAGAAGAAAAGAATTCCAGAGATGATGGTTGAGAAGCCAGTTATAAACTCCCATAGTTCACATAGTTGTTTTTCTATAATCTGTTTGTTAAATAACCTTAACTGCTTGAAGATTTCTTTTATATAATTTGCGGGAACTGAAATTTTTGCTTACCTTTGTAGCAGAAATATTGAAATAGAAGAGATATGATATACGGTTATAAAAATTTCGTTTGTAAAGGAGACGTCACGAACTTCCTCCAAGAATTGGAAGAAGACGGTATAGACCCTATGAAGAACGTGATTTCTATATCAGAATCTTTTGGTCAGTGCGAAAAACACTTTACGGTGTGGTACAGGAAAAAAGATAATAACAGGAAAGACAATAAAAAGAAAAAATTATGAGCAAGGATACAAACTGCTGGGCTTTAGTGGACATTGAGTCTGGAAGCATATACATCGGGAAAGACAAGGACGGCAACACAGTTCCTGTAATGCTGTTCCAGCAAGCATATATTGGGTTCCGCTCAGAACTCGAAACTATGTTCAAGACATTGCCTCAGCAAATGCAGTCTATGTTCACTCTTCGTAAAATCAAACTAATTTAAACTATTATAGAGACTATGGGAAGTTTTAACCATAAATGCAATTTCTCGCAGTTGCCGGCCAGATACGGTGACAGAATCGTAGTGTTAGTCGGAGTCCGGATGTTGGACCGTTCGATAAGCATAGACAATTTTGCACCCGGTAATTCATTCACACCAATATCCGTTCCCATCCGCGGAGAGTACGATGACTACGGAGGAATCCAGAACGTAGACAGGACACCAGGCATCGATGCACTCGAAAAGTTCTTTGATATGGATGTCGTGAAGATAGTGGAATGTGCAGAACGCATATCCGCTGATTGCAAGAGCCAGATTAAGGATGACTACGAGAAAATCCACAAAATCATTGACACAGTCACTACTTACAGCGATTCTGACGAAATCGAATTCTCGTACATTATGGAACACGAGTCTGTATTCGATGAACTGATTTCAATGAACAACCTCGCCGTCAAAGATTTCTATCACTGGACTATTCCGCACGAGTGTATTGAAGAACTCGGATACACAAAGAACGTCATCGGAAAGGAACGCGCATACGACATCATTATATGGAACCATCCGACGCTGCCGGAACTGAAAGAAACCTGCTACGTATGGAAAACTGAAGATTTCGGTGAATACGGTAAGGTATGTCATACTGTTGCAGACCTGTGTAAGTACATCGGATGTGATGTTCCTGAAAAGTACAATGAACGATACTACGAAGCTCGGTTCAAGGCCGACATTGATTTCCTTTTAGAAAAGGAGCAGCATCAGAAAGACATTAAATATATCTTCAATGACTCTCCCGATAAGCATGAATATTCGTTCCTTCATTTTGCTCAATACGGACTGTTCGGACGAATGTGTTCATGCACACCATCAGAACATCTATTATGTTCACTGGGTAACGACAATGCTCATATGAAACCGGAATATATGAAGGAAATCATAGAAGTTGCTCTTCTGTACGATGCACTGATGTCTCTCAATATGACGTGGAACAACACGAGCTATTACAATCAGGACATCGACTACGGAAATCATATCCGGTTTCTTGAGAAGTGCTTGGATGTTGCAAAAGAAAAGTATGCAGAATATAATAACGAGGAATGAATATGGACAAGAAAAACAAGAAAATTATTCTACAGAAGCGTGTGTATCTCCATGCCCAGAGAAGACAGGAGATTAAAGAACCATATCCGAACAACAACTGGCGTGACTGGATTACGCAGTCTGTGCTGACGGAGCAGCAGGTTAAAGTCAACTATAACTTCAACAAGAAGGATTATGAATTCTATCCGGAATTCAAGACTGAGTCTGACAGCAAGACCGCAAGATCCATAACCGGCTGGAATGGCTTGCGGAAAATGTTCCCGTTCGTTGATGACGATTATAATGTGGAATGCTTAGTTACCATCATCGTTCCTGAGAATGATGTGTGTAACATCGATGAAAATTTTGTGATCGATGAATACAAACAGGATAACGAGCTGTATAATTTCCATACGGAGGGAACATTTTTCATCACAGAGACCGGCCACGGAATTATGATGTCCAAGGAAAAGAACATGCTGTTCTGGGAAACGGATAACGGATATGTGAAGTGGGATGTCGGTGACAGAAGCAACGGTGCTTCCATCTATGATGATCACCCGCTCTATGATATGATTCCTGTACCGTACAACAATGATGAACACGGAGAGTGTATTCCGTATGAAGCGAAAGTCATCGTGGATGCATGTATCTGAACAACATCGAGTGGCCGGACAAATCAACCGGTGAGTGATGAGATGTGTGAAGCGGGGTTCGAGACCCCAAGCGGAAGGGTTCGACTCCCGACTGCGCATGGTTCGCAATATAACATCTCTCCGGTCATTTATATTACAGAAAGAACCGGCAAATCATCTGTGTATGTTGTAGACCCTTTCTATGCGGATGATTGGGAAACAGTGCTTGAGAAATAATCCTGCCTGGGCGGGCAAGGTGACAAAAGGAGCACAATGAGGTGATACACGAAGTACAAGTTGAGCAATATATAATCCAAGCCGGTTCATCTGTTTTTTAATAATGGAAATTATGGACTATACGAAGACACCATACAGGATTCTTGAACGCAACATTATGCCGAAAGATTGCGGAGAAACTCTTATGGAATATATTCCTGAGTATTTCAACGACTATATTGGCTCTTGGACGAAAATCCACAAATGTGTGCGCAACAAGAAGCCGGTCTATTTTGACAACTTAGATGATGCAAAAATAGCATGCAAGGAACACGCAAGAAAGAAACCAAGAATCGTGTGGTCAGAATTCCTGTAGAGAAACTTCTGGAAGAAAACGAGTGGTTGTCTATAACGAATGTAAACTGTTATAGTGAGTACGAGTATTCACAATTCGTAAAGATAGTCACACGAGAGTTGTTCTTCTATATTACGAAGATACTGGACATCAAAGTCGGATTCCCGAAGATAATCACGGCTGTAAATAAGGAAGTAGTAGGGAGATGGGAGTGTACAATGTATAACCACTTATGGTGGGTACCGTTCATCAAGAAGGAATATACATAGAGGTGGTGGTACACGAAATTGGATTTCAGACAGTCAAAGTTGTTTATAGTATCGAAGTTTGACTACAGGTTCCGTAAACTATTCTCCATAGTGTTACACGAGATAGTACACGGCTATATGATGGATCGTAGTATTCCGGATCTGTCGATGCACGGCCCGGTCTATCAATATTATATGTGGAAGTTCAATAAGATAATGAAAAACAACAGCTTGCCGACTGCAACATCCGGCGGAACATATATTGACAACGAAGTAATACGATACAGATAATTATGGAATTTGAAAATCCGATAACCATAAAAGAATTAAAGACTGACAGTCTTAACATAGAGAACCAATATGGAGAGACCGGCACACTGGTTGCTTGCAGACCGTGTGATGAGCAATATAAAAACAAGACATACCTTGGATTCTATCTGGGTGAACTGCCCGCGATGCAATGGCCGTCTGTCGACAAGGATGAGCAGAAAATCCAGATGATGACTATCAGGAACCCGGCTATGTTTGTTCCTGAAATCGGGAAAGTAATATGGGGTGCCGGCTCGTGGTGGAAGATAATAAATTCCGTAGAAGAGTTCAGAGAAATAACTAACGAAGATATCAACAACACATGGTACGTACAGTTAGCCAGTGCCATAGAAAAGAAAGAAGACAATGGCAAAGAAAATTGAGAAAGAAGAGACATATAACCGCTCAATGAGTCAATTGATGAGCCGGTTGCTGTTTAAGTATTTAAGCAGAAAGTATGACTTTAGTTCGGCAGAAGATGGATGTTGGTACATGAACTTGGTTAAGAAAGTCCCGGAAGGTGCGCTCGTGGTTCCGTATGCTATAACTGATGCAAAGGAGTGGTAGTGTGGCTGGTACAGAGGAAAAGATGATGACGGCTATGACTTGATAGAGAGTGTGGAGACACACAGAATCTGTAAGTTTACCAATTGTGGTTTCTTGTTCTTGGATAATCTGGAATTTGCTTCAGACCCGTTATGGAGATATTCTGACAGAGAGTGGCAAATCATAGATACAATCAAGAAACGTGTAGCACGCCATAATTACTGGTTTGTAGTTGCGAAGGTAGAATTCAACGAAGACGGAATTGTAGTGTCCATAAGAAAGAAGTTCTATGATGAACTATGCACGAAGACATACAAGAACTTGAGAGCATGTACCATTGCTGCACTTGACCAGCACTGCGAAGAGTGTAACAAGATTTCCGTAGAGAAATAATAATGATGGAAGTGATTCGCAAATTTATAGAATTGTTCTGTAGTAAGTCGGAACCCAAACTAGATAATTACAAATTATATAAGTCTTATTATGGTTCTATTTTAACAGAAGACACTGCGAGGGAAATAACAGAGCTATACTACAAGATAAGGCCTGTTACCGTAAGAACTTCCGAGTTTGAGAAGAGATGCTATATGCAAGGGCTTTTCAATGGTGCATGGAAGAATTCCCATATTGATTCATCATCTTATGAGGATTTATTCTTGATGGACTACCGACGTGCAGATAGTGAGAGTGGTTACGAACCCAATGAATTGGGTGTCGGTATGCGCTTCATAGAACCGTATAAATGGGGTGTACAAACTTCGAAGGAACTGAAACTTTATTATCTGGATGACACTCGTGTGAAATTAAACCTTAATAAGTGGGAGTAATGAGAAACTATAAGCCAAGTCATCTGGTCCCTTTGTACCACATCTCTGTTGAGAACCATGACGGAGAGTTATTTGTCCCAAGAGTTCCATATGGAGCAAAGGAATGGGGTGAAGATTACATAACGAAGCGCATATGTGTTTCGACATCTATTGTCGGTTGTATACGAGCAGTAGATCCGTGTATGTGGTGTCCTCGTGTTGACTGGTATGTTCACATTCCGTATAATACTGAAGAACTGTACAGGAACGGAAGCGTTGTGGTGCCGTCTGAGAAAGAAGTGGGTGATGTGAAGATAACCAGAGAAAAGTGGATTACGGAACCAGTGAAAATGAAATGCATAGGAATCATCCACAGTTGTAGCGGCATTTATCACAAGGGAAGCAAGTTCAGATGGATAGAACGATATGAGAGATTTCTTTGATGAGCGGGATATATTCATTCCTGACAGCGAATGCGAATCAGTGCATTATATGATGCAGAACAAGAGAACAGTCTTTGAACTGCTCTCTGGTTACAAGTGTTGTGTATTCATCAGGTTGAAGAGACTGACAGTTTGTAATTTTGATAGTGTATTGTCCATATGCTATTCGTTGTCTCGTTATATGCAGTCTGTAGACTATGTAGACATCAGCAAGATTATCATCGGATATTCAAAGAGTTTGAGAGACTATCGGCTTTCTTTGAAGAAATATGACAATTATGTGGATTACCTTATGAAGCAGACAGAAGACGACTATCCATCTCTTTCTAATACTGGAAATATATTCTTCGGAATAAAATGTCTGAAGCAAGATTACAGGACTGCAATGAAATTATTGACGAAGATTTCTAACATAGTGTATGCTGTTTATCCGGACATACTCCAATTAGATTTCTTTCATTGGAAGGAAAGCAAATTTGACATAGTATGTGTCGAACATTTCAACAAGAAAGAAGATTCCATAGAACAGCGTATTGTAGATGAAGTCTATGCCAGTACACTCCAATTCTCATTGAGACATTATATAACATTTCTGAACAACTTATGTGAAATAGAAAAAGATGTCGATTCTGACTATATAGATGAGTTCTCGAAGAATGTGAAGAACCGTTACAAGAAATAAATATACAAATCGTAGCGGTTTATATAATGCTGATAAACGAAGACTTCTTTGATGAACGGGATATATATGTTAGTGTTACTTCTGATGATATATAGTCCGAAAACTATATGATGCAAGACAAGCGTCCTGTTGAGCAGTTGCTTGCAGAATTCCAGTGCTTCGGACACATCTCATTGCATTTATCACAACAATAGATAAGCAGTGATTATGTCTATAAGTTGTGTAATAAATTAAAGAAATTTTTGGATGCAATATAGGATACGGAGATAAACAAGATTATTATCGGTTCATCATTGACGGTTTATGAATACAACAAAGATAAGACTATTCCGAAAGAACAGATAACATGGCAGAATTATCTTGTCAGACAGTCAAAAGATGACAACGGCATCACAGAAAATACGCATCTGTTCTTCGGGATAAAGACATTGAGAAAAGATAACTATATATTTGCGCAGAGCACGCTGACTAAAATATTAAACATCATTGGAAACTTGTCTGATATTACAGAATTAGAAATGATATACAGGAACATTGATTTCTACAGTATGTTCCTGAACACGAATGACAAATCATATTTCCCAAAAGACTTGTTGAAGGATGCGATTTCAATAATGAATGGTAACGATTATTTGTTACAATCATACATATAGTTGTTGAATGCAATATGTGGAAATGATTATAGAGACACTTACCATATAAACATGAATGAGTGGATTGAGATGATGAGAAAGTCTCTATGATAATTCAGTTCTTTTTTTTGTTTTCATTTCTTGAAAGCATCGCGTAGTGATTACGTCGGTACTTCTTTCATTTCATATGGAAATGCTTCAACAAGAATTCCTTCTTCTGTAACGGCTGCATAGAGACCATATAAAGGAAATCATCTCTATGCTTTTCTTTGTATTCTTCGAGCGTGCATATTGGCTTGCATGGAGTTCCGGCTGCAACAGTGTTGTCGGGAATATCTGAGTTCACTATGGAACCGGCACCAATAATGACATTGTTGCCTATAGTTACTCCGGGCAGGATAACAGACCGGCAGCCGATGAAGCAATTGCGTCCGACAGTGATTGGTCCGTATATAACAGTTTCCGGATTTTCTCCGGGCATATTCCTAATAACTCGTGTTGCCGCATCATGTGTTACGAACGCGCAGTCGAATGATATAGTAGTGTTATCGCCGATTGTAATGAGATAAGGTTCTGACCCGAAGTTTGCCGGACCGACTATTTTGACGTTCTTGCCGAGCTTTGGTTTGCCTATATTTGTGTAATCTGGAATAAACATCTCAAATGTATTTCGTTTGGATATTTATTATATCTATTTGCATTATAGGAAAAATTATATATCCATCTGAACATCGAATAAATTGATTACTCCAACGATTGTTATTTGCATTAGAGCAAAAATTATATATCTGAATATCACGGTCATCCGCCATATTACGTCTATTCTGATTTGCATTAGAGCAAAAGTTATATGTCCGAACACCAGAAACCAGTACTTGTATCTCATTTGCATTATAGCAAAAATTATATGTTCGAATATCCTCTGAAGCCACCCCATTATGTCAACAGATTATTTGCATTAGAGCAAAAGTTATATGTCCGAACACCCAGCGAGGGTTAATATACAGTCTGACGCATATTTGCATTAGAGCAAAAGTTATATGTACGAACACCCCAACACGGTTAAGCGCAAAGTTATGACAAATTTGCATTAGAGCAAAAATTATATGTCCGAACACCACTCATCACCTTTTGCTGTCATTGGTGCCTATTTGCTTTAGAGCAAAAGTTATATGTCCAAACAATATCTTATTGGCACTCTTCCCAGATGATCATTTGCATTAGAGCAAAAGTTATATGTCTGAACACTTGAATACAGGTTGTAGTTCAGATTGTCATCATTTGCATTAGAGCAAAAATTATATATTCGAACACTGTTCAGATTCTAGATTACGATTACTACGATATTTGCATTAGAGCAAAAATTATATATTCGAACACTACATTCTTTATATCTCACTCTATGTCATATAGTTACATCTTTATAACTTTTCAAAAAATCAAAGAACACCTTGTGTGTTGCAGTCAGAACTGCTGTTTTTTCTTATTCTGAGAATTTTTTCAACCCACAGAAGTAATATTCATTATTAAAGAAGAACTTGTCTTGTTCTTTCAACATATCCAGAGACATAATACATTTGATGCCTATGTTTCTTGAACCGTTCGAGTCGCCGTTTGTTGGCAAACTTTTCTCAGCGTTTCCTGGGTTTCTCGAATCGTATGTTCCACATCTGTTCATAGCCGGAGATATAATATAGTCTTCACCAGTGTTTCTGTTAGAGTTCCTCAGTTGCATGACTTTCTTTATCAGACTTACAAATTCCTTACACATCGCCGGCTTGCTCTCGCATATCAACAACATCTCTGATTTGATGTCTGTTCCATGTTCCTTGGATATATTGTACTTCTCACAGAACTTATCCAGTTCAACTCGCATATCCTCGTTGTGATATTCCCAGAACTTAGTTTCTTTGTTCTTATTGGATATGATTCTCGAACCGTTTATTATGCAGTTCCATTCGCGTTCACAATATTTCCCGGCTTCATCGGCTT
>Ga0247608_10000840_pt1 | contig 46247 bp, 62 predicted proteins | sample 176DNAGHGlowgp2_FD_193490 | JGI IMG/M metagenome (GOLD analysis project Ga0247608, IMG submission 193490) | Sheep rumen microbial communities from Palmerston North, Manawatu-Wanganui, New Zealand - 1766 DNA GHGlow gp2 | ecosystem: Host-associated > Mammals > Digestive system > Stomach > Rumen ...
ATAATAACTATCGTAGTTTGAAGAATGCCAAGAGGGCAGCCGTCAAGAAGATGGAAAAGATGGGTTATACATTCGATGAAAAGGAAATGGAAAACCTTAATTGGAAATAATGGGAATCAGGGAGGGGTAACCCTCCCACTAATAAAGTTCAATCAATAAAAACAAGTAAAGATTATGGAAAGACGTGGAAAGGTAAATGCGTGCAAGGAATTGGCACGTCGTAGCGGTCAGATGATTAGCATGGATCCAGACAGATGGGGTGAGAATATGCTCGACAGTATGGAACAGGGACTCGATGAGTTCCTGTTCCATCTGCCAGAGGATGTTCGTCAGGATTATGAAGATGCCTACATCAGCAAGTATTGTGAATGGTTGTCAGCCATGAGCCGTTGTTTCTCTCAGGCGATCACAGGTGCAGGTGGATGGAAGCCAGCGACATTCCGCAGGCATGAGAAAACCAATGCAGCAGAAAAGGCAGCACTTGACAGGTTGAATGTCTGGTGCGAGAAGATCATCAAGCGATGCAACCGTCAGGAACGGCTCACGGGCTGGGCAGAGGTGGAACGATTGCAACTGAAACTTGATGATCTGAAAGAACTGCAGGAGAAGATGAAGGCTGCGAACAAGATCATCAAGAGCAAGAAACTTGCTGAGGTTGAGAAAGTAGATGAACTTGTCGCAATTGGATTCAAAGAAGAACATGCCATTCAGTTGATTGACCCGTCGTTAGGATGGTGGGGAGCAGGCTTTGCTCCGTTCCAGTTGAGTAATAACAATGCAAAAATCAGGGACACCGAGGCGAAGTTGAAGCGTCATATCAATATGGCTCAGACAGAGAATGAGGAAACGGAATATCCGTGGGGCTCTCTCCGGGTAGACTATAAGGATGAGCGTTACAGATTTCTCTTTGATGGTAAACCGTCACAGGAGGTTATAGACCTGATGAAAGAAAATGCTTTCAAGTGGAGCCGTCAGAATATGGCTTGGCAACGCCAGATAACACCGAACAGTCGTTACGCTGTCAGGAATATGATAGAGAAATTGAATGTAATGTTTGCAGAAAAGTGATTTAATTTAATTCTAAGACGGTTTCTCCCTTCCGATGGGTAAGTTATAACCCCACCGAGGGAAAACCGCTTAGAGCCGAAATAAACAATAAATAATAAAAATAAATCTATTATGGAAAAAGAGACAAGACAAATGGGAGAGCTGGAGCGTATGATCAATGACTACGTGGTGAAGGCTATGAGTGAGAAGGCTTACGAACTGATGTTCAAGGAGGACGGCTTTGATAACCAAGGGTATATGGAGACCGAGATGACGATTGGTGGTTTCACCTTCAATTGTGCAATCAATCAGAAGGGCTATATCTGCTGGTTCTCTGGTGATATCATCGGTAGGATGATTGAGAATGTGGAAGGTGCGAAGGATATGATTGTGCAGAAGGCCGTGGAGCATGCCAGAAAGCACAAGATTGAGTTCAATGAGATGTGCATCAAGAAGATGCAGGAGGAACTGGAACAGCTAAAGAAGTGAGCTATGGCAAATGAGATTATTACCGAGAGCCGTAAGCGTGTCGGAGCACGGTTGAAGCAGATACGTGAGGAATACGGCTGGAGTGTCGAGCAGGCGGCCGCTATGGCCTTTGTGAGACCAGCTACAATAGAGAAGATCGAGGCGGGCGTGTTCAACGTTCCCCTCGATGTCCTTGTGCGTGTCGCTGGTGCGTTGGATAGTGAGTTGGTAATCAAGGAAAGGAAATAACTATGGCAAGCATTTATAAAGGCGATAAACCATGCCCAGGATGCGGAAGAAGTGGCGAAGATGTGCCGAGGAAGAGCAAAGACTCCCTCTGCTACGACTGCGAGATGGCGCTGAGTATAGGACGTGCTATCGTGAAAGAGAGGAACCTTGACAGGAACTTCTACAGAATGGATGATTTGAGAATAGGAAAGATGACATGGTACACCATTCCCATATTATCCGTTGAAAGAGCACTTAACGAACTTTTGATGACGTTCTCGCAGTTCGACCAGAACAGGGTGTCTATAAAAGGGAGTATTCTTGAAAGCCAACTCGCAGGGCGTATTGATAGCGTAACGGCAAAAAACAGTTTCGTATTGCCGGACATCACCTTCAATGCTGCCAAGAAACTATGCGGGGCACTAAAGGACGTATGCTGGGAGCTCGAAGATGCACGCAATAATTACAAGAAGGAACTCGACGAGCAGCTGCGCCAGCAGAAGAACGATATCTATAATGAGGGCGTTAAGCATGGACGCAACCTCCTTTTCCAATTGAATAATGGAGAGATAACTGCGGATGATTTTAATAAACGAATAGAAAAGTATTAAATAGTTATGGCAAAGAAGATGAAGATATACCTTGCCACGCCTGTCAATGGGCGCAAGGAGGGTACACTGGAAGAAAGGCAGGAAGCGGCTCAAGCTCGCATTAATGAGATGGCTGATTATATGAGAAGATTCTACCCTGATGCTGAGTTTATGAGTAGTTTTGATATATTCCAGATAAAATATGGCATTGGTAACATTTCCGAGGCTATTATCATGGGTGAGTGTGTTCGTATGGTCATGGAGAGTGACCTTGTCATCTTTGACGATGGTTGGGAATGCTCAAACGGTTGTAATGTGGAGCATTATGTGGCTATGCAGTACGGAAAGCAAATAGAAATCATCGACAAATACAAAATGCAGGCTGTGATGGAAGCTATTTATGGATTGGCAGAGAAGCAATGGCAGCCAGCCAAGTCGCTTGATGAAGCGGTATCTATCGTTAAGGCGCATCCTATCACTAAGGAGATGACATACGAACAAAGGTTGGCAGCACAAAAGGCGAGGTTTGGTTTATGAAAGAAAGGATAAGATTATGGAGAAAGTAGAGCTATTCAATGAAAAATGGAAAGACGTAGTTGGATACGAAAATTATGAGGTATCCAGTTATGGCAATGTCAGATCAAAGGATAGGTATATTACTCAATATGGGCATAAGAAAACTTATACCCGTCTGATGAAGGGTCACCAGTTGAAGCAAGAAAAATTGAACAGCGGTTATTATGTCGTTCAATTATCCAAGAATGGTAAAAAGAAGGCTATAACTGTTCATCGGCTTGTGGCTTGTGCTTTCCTTGGTGAAAATACTCTGGATGTAAATCATAAGGACGGTAACAAGGAAAATAATTGTCTTGAAAACCTTGAATTTGTGTCACGTTCAGCGAATATAGAGCATTCGTATAGGGTGCTTGGTAAGTATGAGAGAATAAGCAAAAAAGTGAAATGTTTAGAATCAGGTGAAATCTTTAATTCTATTCGAGAGGCAGGTAGAGCAAAGAACGTAAACCCTATCAGCATCGGACATGTATTAGCAGGTAGAGCCAAAACAGCAGGAGGGTACACATGGAAAAGAGGGTAGAACTTTGGAATGATAATTTCCAGAATTGGAAAAAGTATCTGCATTGTAAAGCCCAGCTTATCATAGCTGATCCGCCATATAACCTCGGAAAGAATGCGTATGCCAGCAACCCCGCATGGTATAAGGATGGGGATAATAAGAACGGCGAGAGCGAGCTGGCGGGCAAGGAGTTCTTTGATACCGACAAGGATTTCAGGCCTGCGGAGTTCATGCACTTCTGCAGTCAGATGCTTGTCAAGGAGCCGAAGACGGGTGTGACGGATGAGGAGGCGGACAACATCAATGATAAGGCAGGGAGCAAGAGGAAGTCGAAAGCCCCGTGCATGGTGCTGTTTTGCGCCTTTGAGCAGCTGCATTATTACATCGAGCTTGGCAGGCGGTATGGATTCATGCACTATATACCTTTGGTGTTCCGTAAGAATTTCAGTGCACAGGTGCTGAAGGCGAACATGAAGATCGTTGGCAATTGTGAGTATGGTCTGGTATTGTATAAGGATAAGCTGCCGAAGTTCAACAATGATGGGCAGATGGTGTTCAATTGCTTTGATTGGGTCAGGGATAGCGAGACACCGAAGGTACACCCTACCCAGAAGCCCGTGCCCCTGCTGGAACGGCTGATAGAGATATTCACGGATAAGAATGATGTAGTCATCGACCCATGTGCAGGGAGCGGCACAACGCTGCTTGCAGCCATGAACACGATGCGGAGGGCTTATGGCTTTGAGATAAAGAAGGATTTCTATAAGGATGCCAAGGAGAAGGTGCTGAGAGTGGCGCAGCCGAAGCTGTTCTGAGAAAAAGATAACAATAATCGTTACGGGTCGTTTCTGTTATGGAAACGGCCTGTTTCTATTATTGTAATCTCAAGGCTCTCCCAGATACTCGGTGATGAGCGACACCTGCAGGGGCGTGAACGAGCGCAGATGAGGGTTATAGCCGAGGGTGTGGAGCTTGCTGCATAGTTCGGTGTTGGTGTCAATCCAAAGGCGTAGCTTGCGCCATGCCGCAGAGGGGCATAGCGTGGGAGAGTAGAGCAAGGCCAGTTCGGTTCGCCCGTATTGTCGTATCCTGAATTGTGTCATAGTGAGTGCAAAGGTACATCATTTTGCTGACACAAGCAAAAAGATAAAAGACGATAACAAACAATAACATGCAAAGTGGGACAAAAACAGCACCCGATATCAGGAAACACCCGTAATTTTGCCACGGCAATAGTGCCACATAATCCTTAAATCAAATAGTTATGATCACGTATCAGTTACAAAAGAACAACAACCAGTATTCAACCGCCTACGGGAAATGGTATGCCCGTGCCGTCCATCAGAAGGTGACGTTTGCGGAGTTCATCAACCACATGGCGAACCATCACTGTGTATTCTCGGAGGCCACCATCAGGGGTGTGCTCATAGAGATGGAGACGTGCCTGCGTGAGCTGTTGCTGGAGGGTAAGGCGGTGTACTTCGATGAGCTGGGCATCTTCTCGCTCGGCATCGAGAACGTGCACAGGGGCTGCAACAATGCCTATGAGTTCAATGTGGGTAAGAACATTCAGGCGGTGCACATGAACCTGTATCTCGGCAGACGGTTCCGTGCAAAGCAGCTATTGGAGGATGCAGTCTTTAGTGAGAGCAAGGTGTATGATGTAGACAGCTCGAAGCCGAAGGAGAACGCTACTGGCAATTGACATGTTTTCTTGGTTTTCTTTGTTTGTGTGATGGTGGCTGCCTGTGATGGGTGGCCACCATTTTAGTTAATGATTTATAAAATATAAGGAATTTCGGAACGATATATAAAGAAAACCCGTATATTTGCACCGTGAAACAAGTAGTGGGAAGGCTTGGATTAACATTGAAATGACGATTTTCTTCGTGTCGTTTGACACATTTTTATAGAACGTAGTCCCTGTTGAGAACATCTTCCCACTTCTTGACGGGGATAGTTCTTTATATAGGGCATCCCCGTTCACCTGCATGATGGCCTAAGCGTCCATGAAGGCCGAAAGATGATATTGTATCGGCAGACACCCTTCTACGTCATGCAGCAGGTTCCGAGAAGGTGAGCAGAGGAAACAAGTGAGGGTTGCCATAATGGTTCTTGTCGGCTTGGCTCATACATCGTTAGGGATGGAAACGACAGGTATCAATGGTGCTTAACCGCCATTGTGCGTGAGGACGAAGGGCTCTAAGGGTCAGGGAGGACTAAGCGCAAACACCATATAGGATGACACCTATAATGGGGATTTTGCTCTCCACTCTGGGATAATGGGTAGGGAACCATTATAAAATATAGAATAAATATAGATTGCGGGTATCATTCCCGATAGTATTAATTAAAAATTATATTTTATGAATTATGTAACAGAGAACATTACCCCAGCTAAGGCTCAGGAGTATTTGAACAGCAGTCAGGGCAATCGCCCTATCAGTAAAGTGACGGTTCGAAGCTATGCCGACACGATGAAGAAAGGTAAGTGGATGATGAATGGCGTGCCAGTAGTTTTTGATGTAGATGGGCATTTGTTAGATGGTCATCATAGGCTGGAAGCTATCACTTTGGCGGGAATACCTGTAAAGATGGATGTTTGCCGTGGTGTTTCTCCAGATGCGTTTACTACCTTCGATTGTGGAAGACACAGGAACGTTGGGCAGTTATTGGCTATGCAGGGTGTAAAGAATTACAACACCGTAGGCAGTATCGTAGTGTGTAACGAGACACTTGTGAGGTCAGGGCGTATTTGGGCTAACAATAATGCGAGGGATGATCACAAACGCACGAACACGGAGGCTTACGATCTGTATATGCGTGACCCTGATGGTTTCAACCTTGTTGGTGAGGATGTCGCACGCTTAATCAGTAAGGCACGTATCATGAAGGGTTCGACCCTTGGGGGATTGATTTATTATCTTTCCCATTCAGGTGGTTATTGCAGGAATTTCGTGCTTCGTTTCTTTGAATGTGTCTGCACGTTAGAGGATATGTCTGTACAGCCGGCAACTATTCTAAGGAACAGGATTATTCGAGAGCGTATGTCTAACGCAGAGATGAAGACGAGCCATTTGTTTGCATTGATTGCCAAAGCGTGGAACGCTTATGTAGAGAATAGAAAAATGAAAAATTTGCAGTTCAATGCTGAAAAAGAGAAATATCCCAAATTGGTATTGAATATTTGATTGATTTGATATCTTTAGAGGTTTATATAATTTTTGTTTGCGTGGGGCGGTTGCTTTTGAAAGTAGCCGCCTTTTAGTTAAATAAATCGAAAATATAAGGTAAATCAGTACAACAAATACGGAAATCCCTTATCTTTGCAGCCATAAATCTTTAAAAACAAATAAGTTATGGGGAATTTTGATTTAAAAGTGGAAGTCAGGGAGTTGCCTATCGGTATGCTTTCGGAGAACACGGGACAGATACCCGATGTGCCACGTAATCCACGGAAGATTACCAAGGAGAAATTTGATGATTTGTGCGAGAGCATCAGGAAGTCGCCCGAAATGAAAGTGTTGGATGAGATACGTGTGTATCCGTTCAATGGGCGTTATGTGGTGATTTCAGGAAATCACCGCTACAAGGCATATAAGAAACTCGGATGGGAGAACGTGTTATGCAAGATTCTACCTGAGGACACACCAAAGGAGAAGCTGCGTGAGTATGTCATGAAGGAAAACATGCACTATGCGGAGAATGACGATGCTTTGCTCAACAGTTGGAATTTGAAGGAATTGGCAGATTGGCGTGTGCCGATGAAAATAAAGTCGAAGAAAAAAAAGGAGGTACCGGAGGTTGAGTTTACACAGGTGCTCGATGAATATCATAACTATGTCGTATTGTATTTCGACAATGAAGTTGATTGGCTGCAGGCACAGACGTTGTTAGACATTAAGCCAGTAAAATTGATGAACACGGTAAAGAGTGACAGCAATCCCCATTCAAAAGAAATTGGCGTAGGGCGTGTTTTGCGTGGTGTAGAGGTATTTAATCGTCTGTTGAAAAAAGGAGCGGCAGCTAAGAGTTCTAAACAAAATAAAGGGTAGTATATGAAGATTTCAGTAAATTGCCCGTCATATAGACGTCACGATTCGGCTAATACGTTGGATTATTTGCCGTATTGTAAGGTATGGGTAGATAACGAAGAGGCTGACGACTATAGGAGACATTACCCGGATGCCGAAGTGATTGCCTGTCCGAAAGGAATACAAGGGCACGGGCCTGCCAGAGTACGGAATTATATTCTTGAAACAGAATTTAAAAATGGTGCGGATGTCGTTTGTTTGTTGGATGATGATCTTAGCAGCATAGAGCGCTTTGATGTCAGCGAAATAACTGGATATGGATATGAGCGTTATAAATTGACGCCTGACGATGTAATGGTGTTTTTGGAGAAATATACCATCATGGCAAAGGATTTGGGCGCAAAGTATTGGGGTATCAATCTGAACCCAGACCAGAGATGTTACCATCATAATCAACCATTCAGCACAAAATCTGTAGTGTTAGGCCCTTTCAGTTGTCATCTAAGGGGAACACGTTGCAGATATGACGAAACAACCTTGTTTAAAGATGATTATGATATGGCCATTCAACAGTTAAACATGGAGCGTGTTGTGCTGAGAGTTAATGCTTACCATTATGTTTGTAAGCAGTCGGAGAACGTCGGAGGTCTGGCAATGTGGAGAAACCGCGAGCGTGAATATGAGGAAACGATGGCATTGCAGCGCAAATGGGGTAGTCATATAATCAGAATCGACACAACAAACAAAGGCCATAGTGATAAAGCTCAGATATTCGACTATAACCCGATTGTAAAGATACCAATAAAAGGAGTTTGAAGAAAAAGGCCGACAATATGGGCGAGGCGGTTTCTGTCGGATAGGCAGGAAATCATATATGTGCCGCAAAGAGAAAAAAAAGATAGAAAATCCATACGCACAGCGTTGCAGCAGTCACAGAACATAAACAAAGAAAATATGAGAGAGTTATGGGGAAAGGAAAAAAAGAAAATTTGAGTAGTTTCGCCGATTTAACCGTGGAGGAACGGCGGAAACTTGCATCTAAGGCAGGCAAAGCATCAGTAGAAGCGCGGCGCAAGAAGAAGACGATGCGTGAGGCGTTGGAGATGATGCTATTTAAGACGGAGTTATCTGAGCAGACGAAACAGATGCTTAAGGCAGAAGGTGTGAAGGATGCGGACGATTTCAACCATCAGATGGTCATCACCCGTTCCTTGATAGCGAAGGCAGAGAGCGGGGATGTGCAGGCGTATCATGCCATCTGCTCGATGATAGGTGAGAAGCCCGCCGAAAAGGTGGAGGTTGGCGGTGACTTGTTCAGTAATATACGGGTAGTCGACGATACGATAGAAGATACGGGAACAATCCCGCAGAGCGAAGATGACATACCGGATTAAGCGATAGGGAGATGGCAGGGGATAGCATTAGCGTAAGGATGTTGTTTACACCAGATGAGCGCACGGAGCTGTTTGACAGGAATTACAGAAGCAAGAAGCGTGTACAGGTCAATCAGGGCGGAACGTCATCGGGTAAGACATACGCCATCATGCAGGTGCTTTTCCAATTGGCTTTCGAAGATGCGGGGGCTGTCGTTACGGTTGTCGGTCAGGATATACCTAACTTGAAGGTTGGAGCATACCGTGATGCAAAGACGATTCTTGGCAACTATGAGGTATTACCGAAGTATTTCCCTACCATCAACGAAGGGGAGCGTATCATAAAATGCTATAATGGTTCGATCATTGAGTTCAAGAGCTATGCGGACGCACAGGATGCCAAGAGCGGTAAGCGTGACTACCTTTTCATCAATGAGGCCAACGGTATCAGCTATGATGTGTTTTGGCAGCTGGCTATCCGTACACGTAAGAAGGTGTTCATTGACTACAACCCGTCTGCAAGATTCTGGGTACATGATGAGCTGATAGGCCGTGAGGATGTGCAAGTATGGTATAGCTGGTATGAGCACAATTGCAGTTCAAGGAGTGCAGCATTAGCGGCGGAGAAAAAGGATAACAGCCTAAAGCGGTATTTCCTGACGGATGAGGAGCGAAATCGCATCGAGAACATTGCAGACCCCGAACTGCATAAGGTCTACGCCCGTGGTAAGACGGGAAAGATCGAGGGGCTGGTGCTGACGAACTGGGATATCTGCGACACGCTGCCTCCGAGGGAGGAATGGAAGATGTCGTGCAGGGGTCTTGACTTCGGATTTACCAACGACCCTTCTGCCTTGGAGCATGTTGTCTTGGCACATGGTGAGCTATGGATTGAGGAGGAACTTTATAGCACGGGCATGACGAACCCCGACATAGCCCATCGGGCGAAGGATGAGGGTATAGGCAGCAGCGACCAGATCATAGCGGACTGTGCCGAGCCTAAGAGCATCAGGGAGCTGCAGGCTCATGGGCTGTGGGTAACGGCCTCGCCGAAGGGACAGGACAGCATCGTGTCGGGTCTGGATATCCTGAAGCGTTACCGCATCCATGTGACACGCAGGAGCATCGGCCTGCTGGGGAACCTCAGGAGCTACCAGTGGGGAAAGGACAAGGACGGGAACATGACGAACAAGCCCGAGGACAAGAACAACCACGGCATCGATGCGATACGTTACGTTGCTCTGGCGAAGCTGGCACAGCACAGAGAGGCTCGTGGCGTAAGGAGAAGGAACTGATGAAAATCCGCAGGCAAACAACATGATAGTCTGGCGCATGGCGTTGCGTGGAATCTTCATTTTTAATGGTTTGTATATATTTTTTTTCTTGAGTATTTTGTATTAGTTGATATAGATTGTTTCTAAAAGGCCTGTGGATATTTGTTTTTAATGAGTTTGAACGTTTGGGGTGCTGGTGCGTGACGCATCGGTGCCCTTTTTTAGTTAATAAAGCGTAAAAATATACGGGAAAATAAGGGATAGATATACAATATATTCGGAAATTCCTTATCTTTGCCGCAGAAAATCAAGATTTACAGAGGGTTAGTTTATCGTAACGTTACTGAGTATTAACCAAAAAATTTCAAGATTATGCAATTATGTGCTTGTCCTGCAGCTTCGGCATTGACCACGATTCCCGCCGTGGGCTGCGCAGAATCATTCGGACAGATTCAGAAGGTGGCCTTCATGCGTTTGAAGAAGGCCGACGGTACAGTGAACAGTTTCGTGGACGGTAGCGCCACAGGTATCGACAAGTTGGCCGCATGGACGGCGAAGATGGCCAAGACCGACGGTGAGAAGGTAGTCATCAGCCCGTACATCCAGGCACCCACTCAGGAGGCAGGCGAAGCCCGTACCTTCGGCGGCGGTAACGAGACGCTGGGAGGCGTGGAGATGGTCATCGGACGCAACCCCTCGACATTCTCTGGCGTGATGCGTGCCGTACCTCAGTCGGTCATCAAGGCCATGAAGGAGCTGCAGTGTGAGGCTCAGGGTGACAACCTCGGCGTGGTGCTGTTTGACGAGAACGGTAACATCGAGGCCATCAAGAAGTCGGAGACGGTCGAGCAGGTGACCACCGTTAGTTATCTGCCCATCCCCATCCGTTCATTGTTCATCGGTGACAAGACCCACGGCGGTCTGGAGGCTCCCGACAGCAATGCCATCAGCTGGTCGTTCCTGCCGAACTACAGCGATGACCTGAGCATCGTAGCCCCGTCGGACTTCAACCCGTTGACCGATCTCGTACCCGCATCATAACACCGTGAATTATGGCAAAGGTTACAAGGGTAGCCCTCGCCACGGTGAACGGGGGCGTAAGACAGGAGTTTGACATCGACCATGCGGAGCGCATCCTGAGGATGACGAGAAGCGGGTGGGTGTTACCTGATGATTCACAATTCGAGTATAAGGATGGCATTATCAGTCGACGAGATAAGAAAAAAGGCAAGTGAGCAGCGTAACAGGGAGACGATAGCCCTTGCGGTGTTGCATCAGAATCGCATACGGTTCCATGCCGAGGTGGTTCCGAGCACACCTGCGCTTGCTTCATGGATGTACCGTGGCCGTCAGATGGGAGGCATCGCCCCGCTGATGGCAGGCCGTGAGGGTGTGGCGCAGGCTCTGACCGACTTCCTTGCGATGGTGCAGAACCTTATACCGAAGGATAAGTTCGAGACGTTCAAGACGTTGTTCCGCTTCCCTGTCATCACGAACGAGGTGCTGGCGGTCTGCTATGACAAGCTGAGCCGTATCTTCGAAGGCCGTAACCCTGCATACAGCTATCAGTTCACGGCCACGGAGCAGAGGGATGACTGGGAGTGGTACCGTCAGGAGAAGCTGGGAGAGCCTGAGGTATGGCAGACGAAGGGATTCGACTTTTTCAAGACGCAGATCAACAGCGTGCTGATAGTAGACCTTCCCGAGGAGCAGGAGGCGGGCGACAGATACCCGCAGCCGTATTTCTACTGGCTTCCCATCCGTGACGTGATAGCCTTCAAGGCAGACCCCACGACGGGCGAGATGAAGTGGATCATCTTCCGTCAGGATGAGGACAGGATAGCGGCCTTCGATGATGAGTACCTGCGTATCTTCCGTGGTGACAAGGGAGAGGTTGGTGAGCTCATAAAGGAGCAGCGTCATGACCTCGGCTACTGCCCTGCCCGGTTCTTCTGGAACGAGCCGATAAGCCTCGACAAGCCCGACATCAAGGCAAGCCCCGTGACGAAGGAGCTCGACAGGCTGGACTGGTACCTGTTCTTCACTATCTCGAAGCGACACCTCGACACGTATGGCAGCTACCCGATATACTGGGGTTATGAGCAGAGCTGTGACTACCATAACGACATCAGCGGTGACTATTGCGACGGCGGATTCCTGAAGGATAAGCAGAACCATTGGAAGTATGACAACAACGGCCTGCTGGAGCCGTGCCCTGTATGCTCGCAGAAGCGAATCACGGGTGCTGGCTCATTCGTTGAGATTCCCGTCCCTGATGCCGCCAACGGACAGCCCGACCTGAGCAACCCCGTGGGCATGTTGTCGGTAGATCGTGAGAGCCTCGACTATAACCATGAGGAGGAGGAGCGTCTGCGCACGGATATCATCACGGCCATCGTGGGCACGAACGAGCAGATAACGACCCGTGATGCACTCAATGAGCAGCAGATACAGGCTAACTTCGAATCGCAGTCGACGGTGTTGCAGAGGGTTAAGAAAGGTTTTGAGGCGGCTCAGAAATGGGTCGATGACACGTGCTGCCGTCTGCGCTATGGTGACAGCTTCATACAGTCGAGCATCAACTACGGCACGGAGTTCTACCTGTTTACCAGTGATGAGCTTCGTGAGCGTTACAAGAAGGCGAAGGAGGCAGGCATGAGCGAGGCAGACCTCGACGCATTGCTACAGCAGATCATTGAGACGGAGTACCGCCACAACCCGCAGCAGATGCAGAGGATGATAATCCTCTCAGACCTCGAGCCGTACCGACACCTGACCCGTAACGAGGTGCAGGCGTTGTATGAGAAGAATCTGGTGAGCATCGAGGAGCTGATGATAAAGCTGAACTTCGCCGACTTCATCCGTAGGTTCGAGCGTGAGAACATGAACATTATCTCCTTCGGTGAGAATATCGACTATCAGAAGAAGATAGATACTATCAAGGAGCGCCTCATGGACTATGCCCGTGAGATAGCCCCGAAACAACAACAGAGTAACGAACCAATAAAAGAATAGACTTATGACAAAATGGACGCAACAGATGCCTCTGGTTATGGAGGTCGAGAGCATTTCACTCCTTACCGATGAGGAGGTGAAGCAGTTAAAGGGTTATGCCGAGCAGGGCAATATCCTCGATGTCATCGTCAAGGAGGCGAGTGGCGAGGAGATGGCTGTCGTAGGCTTCATCCCAGAGGTTAAGAACAGCGAGGGTGTGGTGACCAGCAATGCCTATGTTACCGTCATCAAGAACGGCAATATCGTAAAGGCAGAGGTGACCGAGAATCTTCCCGCACCTGTCATCAAGGGTACGACACCGTTCGAGACTAAGACGAGCGTGACCATCGAAGCCCGTGAAGGCTGCGACATCTACTACACCACCGACGGCTCAACGCCTGACGATGATGCAACGTTGTATGAGGGAGCCATCGAGCTGAGTGCCACCACCACCGTGAAGGCCATCGCCTACAAGGGTGAGCTGTACAGTGAGGTAGCAAGCAAGACATTCACCAAAGGTGAGTAAATAATAAGTTTCATTAAAAATCAAAGTGTTATGAGAGTAAAATTTGGTAATGCAACCAAGGACGTGCCTCTGTTGGAGGTAACCAAGGAGAACTACATCGTTCCCCGTGGTGAGGAGGACACGTACCACTGCCGTATTGAGCAGACGCAGTTCAACCCGAGGAACGGCCAGAGAGTGAGCCGTCCACGAATCCAGAAGTTCAATGCGAAGATGTACCCCAGCATCGCCCGTAACCTCAGACAGCAGGGATGGGACATTGATGTGCTCTACGACCCCACTGAGTTCCTTAAGGAGCAGGAGGAGAAGCGCAGAGAGGCACAGGAGATGACCATTGCACAGCGCAAGGAGGCCGAGCAGAAGCGCAGGGAGGCGGAGAAGAAGGCATTGAAGGCCGAGATCCTCGCCGAGCTGAAAGAGGCTGGTCTTATCAAGGAGCCAAAGGCCGACGGCTCTAAAAAGAAATGAATAGTCGGTCATAATTAATCAGAGGGTAAGATTATGATTACACAAGAGATGTTGGCGGCTGATGCCGCACTGAGTGGACTCACGGATGAGCAGAGGAACGCCATCCTGTTGATGTCAAAGAACGATGAGGAGGTCACCATCGGCAACCGTTTCCGTGAGGTGTACAACACGTTGGATGCGACCATCGCCAAGGCTACGGGCATCGCCCGCAACGGTGACGAGAAGACCTACCTCTATCTGGAGCGTGCCGCCAGCCTGCTCGCTGCAAAGGCGAACAGCGTGGACGGGCTGAACGCGAAGATCAACGACCTGACGAAGGAGAAGGATAGACTGCAGAAGGCACTCGATGAGGGTGGAGACGATGCTACGAAGAAACAGCTGGCACAGGCCACCAAAGACCTCGACGCTGTACGCAAGTCCTACGATTCTTTGAAGGCCGACTACGACAACCAGAAGGCACAGCATGAGAAGGAGCTGTTCGGCATCCGTATCGACAACGAGCTGGCAGGAGCCAAGGCGGGATTAAAGTTCAAGGCTGAGTTCCCGCAGGCAGCCACGGACACGCTGCTGCAGCAGGCACTGAACACCGTCAAGGGCATGAGCCCAGAATACATCGATGATGGCAAGGGAGGAAAGCGGCTGGTGTTCAAGGGTAAGGACGGCGAGATAGCCCGTAACCCCGAGAATCATCTGGAGCCGTTCACCGCCGAGGAGCTGCTGAAGAAGGAGCTGAAGGCGATGGGCATCCTCGATGAGGGCAGACAGCAGCAGGGCGTGGGCACGAAGCCGCCGACGGCAAAGGCCACGGAGACATCCTTGGACGTGTCAATGGCTCGCACTCAGACGGAGGCCGACGAGATCATCCACCAGCAGCTCAACGCCAAGGGGCTTGTAAGAGGCTCAAAGGCGTATGAGGATGCCAAGATGGAGGCATGGAAGGCTTACGACATCAGTAAGCTCCCCATGCAATAAAGAGAATATAATCAACGGGCAGAGGGTCAGCTCAAACGTTTAACAATCAAAAATCAAAAGAACTATGTCATTAGTAGCAACCCGACTTCAAAATTGGCGAATCGAGAATCCTGCATTGGATAAGAACATGTTTCGCCCGCTGGAGTATGGAGCACTCGACTTCTTTGTAGAGCAGACCGATGCCCCTAACTCCATCATCAGTTCGAACCTGCGTGACCGTGCCTTCGCAAGCATCGGCAACACCGTACAGGTTCCAGTGATTAACTATGACGGTGATGTCACCGTGAGCAATGTGCGCACCTGCACCATCTCCGACGATGAGAATACCTCGGCACTGTACACCGTGGTGTGGACTACCTACTCAGTAGGCTTCACGATGGTTCCCACGCTGTACATGAACAACGAGATCGACTATCAGCACGACTTCGAGCGTAAGATGGAGAAGATCTGCCGTGCACTTGCAACCACCCTCGACACCGCAGCCATCGCAGCCCTTGAGGCAGCCAAGACGCAGGTGTATAAGGATCCCCTGCAGTACACCGTGCAGAGCAACGTCATCGAGGTTCCCGTGCAGATGGCAAGTGAGATTCTGGGTGACCTCAACCCGATGATGCGTGCCAACGCTTATCCTGAGACCATCCACCTCATCGGTAACGCAGGTATCGACAGTCTCATCCGCAAGCTGGCACAGCATGACGTGTACAACGACGTGAACAAGCGCATGGAGTACGACAACAAGATTCTTCACTACACCACCCAGCTTGCCAATGCCAGCCAGAAGATCGGCACCCTGTACGCCGTCGCTGACGGTAACGTTGGTGTGTTGACCCGTGTAGACCGTGAGGCTCTGCGTCGTGCAAGTGCTAACTTCCATGAGTGGGACGTTGTACGCCTGCCGTTCATCGACCTCCCCGTGGGCTCTCATTACTATACAGCCGTAGGAGACCAGTCAAGCATCGCTGGCGATGCCTCTGCCGACATGACCTGTAACGTTAAGGAGTACTTCGGATTCAGCGTCGACGTGGCATGGATCATCGCTTACAACAGCGACGCCGAGACCATCGCCAACCCCATCATGAAGGCTCAGATTGCCAAGCCTGCCGACAATACTCCGTTCGCAGCACAGCCTGTCTACGTGACCAACTCGGCCGACTTCGATTTCACCACATGAGATTCTTTTAACGAGGATTACTCCACGGATTTCTCATAACATGTAGCGCAGGGGATGGGGCAGAGGATATCCCCGTCCCCTGTTAATATTTAAACGAGAGAAATATGATACGCATAGGACAGATTCAGGAGGCGATGCTGCACCTTGTAGGATGGGAGCAGTCATACGACCCTCAGCAGCAGATAGACGAGGCACTCACCGAGACGGAGAGCGGCCTGACGTTCCAGCAGGCACACCCGATGGTGACGCTGGAGAACATCAAGGCCATCATGCCCGAGGAGTTCATGTACCATTACCCGGAGTGGGACGATGAGAAGGAGTACAGCCGTGATGACAAGGTGAGGTACAAGGGAAAGGTGTATATCTCCGTCAGCGATGATGTGAACGTGGGTAACGAGCCCGACGAGGTGTCATCGATGTGGAAGGAGTACAACTTCATGTCGCTGTGGCTGACACGCCTTACGAACTCGGCCATCGCCAAGACGGTGCAGACGTTCCTGCAGCAGAAGTCACTGTTGAGGGAGAGCAAGAACCTCTTGGAGCGTCGCAGCCTATTCGACGGTGCAGGGCGTATCAATAACACCTGCGAGAACGGCCAGCGTCTGGTGGGCATGGAGATAGTCCCTGCCTATTCGATGGGTGTGACGACGAAGCTGGAGCGTATCGGCCTGCAGATGACGGGAGCCACGGGAAAGGTGGTGCTTTACATCTTCCATAGCAGTCAGGTAGACCCGTACTACACCATTGAGTTCGATGTCGTAAAGGGTAACGGCACGATGGAGTGGAAGGAGTTGAAGGATGTGTATCTGCCCTACCTCGGATCTACGGGAGCGTGGTATGTGGTGTATAATCAGGCAGACCTGCCAGACGGCATGGAGGCGGTGAACGTCACGAAGGACTGGAGCCGTGAGCCGTGCGGCACTTGCAACCGTGGGAGCCTCGAGGCATGGCGACAGCTGACGAAGTACATCATGATAAGCCCGTTCCGTGTCAAGGCGCTGGAGACGTTTGATGAGTTCCCCGAGATGTGGGACATCGAGGATAATGTCTATACGAACACCCATAACTACGGCATGAACATGGTCGTGTCGGTTGGCTGTGACCTCACGGACTTCATCATCCAGCAGCGTGCCATCTTCGCCACATGCCTGCAGAGGCAGCTGGCGGTGGATGTCATCAGGACGCTGGCCATGAACCCGGAGGTGAGGGTGAACAGGAACCAGTCGAATGCCTCACGGGACAGTCTTCTTTATGAGGTTGATGGCAACCCGCAGGGACGTGCCACAGGATTAGGAAAGGACTTGCAGGATGCCTACAACGCCCTCGACCTTGACACCCGTGGCATAGACCGTATCTGCCTTACCTGTGTACCGACGAGAGTAAAATATACGACTGTATGACGATTGACGGACTGCTGATGAATGCCAAGATGCTGCAGAGGGATATGCAGAGCGGACGGCTCACCCGTGATGTGCTGATGCGTCATGGGGAGCATATCGTGGAGCAGCAGCGCATACAGCTGTTGATGGGTAAGGGGTCGGACGGAAAGGATCTGCACCCGTTCTACTCTGAGGATGTCAAGCCGAGCGGCTATTTCAGGAGCGGAGCGTCGGCAAGGGCTTATGCGGCATGGAAGCAGGAGTTGAGTTATCCGTACAGCGTGCAGAGGAATCCCGATGCCCCGAACCTGTATATCACGGGTGTGTTCCATGATGATCTTGACGTGCAGTTCGGAAACGATACGCTGGCGATAGTGCCCGACACGGCCTATGCTGCAAAGATCATGGCGAAGTACGGCTTCGGCATCTTCGGCCTTAACAGCGAGATGTGGGGTATCATCTGGAACGAGTGGGGAGCGAAGGATGAGCTGATAACGGAAATGAGGAATGTGTTATGGCAGTAGACAGGATTTTCAAGCAGCCCGCAAGGGCTTATCTCTTTGATAGGGTCATTCAGGGGTTACAGGATGCGTTGGGGACACTTGGATGGCTTAACCATATCTTCGGGCGTGCCGAGCGTCTGGTGAAGATGAAGGACGGGATGCGGTACTACACCCCGAACGTGTACCTCGGACGTGGTGAGTATCTTCCTCTGCTGCCTGACAACAGGAAGCTGGGGAACTACTGTTTCTTCGTCCTCGAGGAGCCTCAGACGGTGAGCGTGCCGTATAACAACAGCAACAGGGTGAAAGCCCCGTTCTCCCTCATCGTGTGGGTGGATATGCGAAGCGTCGGCGAGGCGGATGATGACCGTAACACCGAGGCGTTGAAGGAGCAGCTCTTGAAGACCGTCCGCCGTGCGTGGCTGCGTAACGGGTCTGTCACCGTGGAGCGTGTCTATGAGCGTGCGGAGAACGTGTTCCAGGGCTATTCGCTGGACGAGGTGGATAACCAGTATATGATGGCACCGTATGCGGGCTTCCGTATCACGGGAGAGATGCAGATAGATGAGGAATGTGATAACTAAAGATATGATGACTATGAGCAAGGTATTGATGATGGCCGTGATGGTGGCGCTACTGGCTGCCTTCGTGGTGTTACTATTGAAGAAATGGGGTGTCACGGAGTGGATGCAGGTGCATGGCGACAGCGTGTCGAGCAGGCTGTTCTCCTGTGACTTCTGTATGTGTTTCTGGGCATCGGTGATGATTTCCTGCGTATCGACGGTATTCGTCGACGGGGCATGGATGATGGCGGTGCCGTTCCTTTCAACACCCATAGCGAGGTATCTGCAATGAAGGAGGTGAAGCTGAACGGCCACGATGTGAGGGCCTACGACAGTATCGATGACCTGCCGATGGTACGGTTCCATAGGTACAACCGTATGTTGCTGGTGGATGCTGGCATAGGTAGCGAGATAGGCGACTTCGACAGCCATATAGAGCGTGTGGTGAGGTATATCCGCAAGGGTGACAACGACAACGCTGCGAAGGAGCTTGACAACCTCAGGCAGAACGTCTATATGATCATGCAGGGGCAGAGCGTGAAAGATTTGTCTTTCGCCTGCCTTGTGGAGAGCATCGACGGTGTAAGATGTGATGACCTGAGCCCAGAGGGGTTGCAGAAGGTGCTGCACATGTTAGGAGGGGCGACACGCAGGGAACTGACTGAGGCATTTCAGTCGGTCAAAAAAAAAATAGATGATGAGCTTGGCTTGTACTTCCCCAGCCTCTTCGATGATGTGACGACACGGGAGTACTACGATATCCTGAAGCGTCTGACGGTGGCGATGCTCGCACGGATGACCGACGATGATGACGGGAGCAGGGAGGAGGAGCTGCGTGACAGGCTGGTGTTGTTCCAGAGGCCGAAGGTGTTCACGGGTCACGAAGGGCTGGAGGTGAGGCATGACAAGGACTTTGAGACGATGTGCCTCGCCATCACGAAGGAGACGGGACGGGATGCCAAGACGATGACGGTGCTGGAGTACTACAACGCATACGAATACCTACGGGAGAAATCCCGCAGAACGCAAAATAAAGCCCGCTAAGGCGTTTTCAGGCAATAAGCGGGTAAGTTATAAGGAATGACAATAAAAACGGCTTAAAACCGAAAGAAATACAAGATTATGGCAGAGCAGAATCCGATAAGATACCAAGACCTGATAACTCCCGATGATTCGATAGAGAAGCTCATCGGTCAGCTGGAGCAGCTTCGGGAGTCATATACGAATATGGCGAACAGCGTGAAGTCACAGGCTCAGCAGGTGGCCGAATCGCTGCGTCAGGTGTCGGGAGCCACGGAGCAGGGGCGTAAGAAGATCAAGGACAGCAACGACGAGGCGGCACGTCTGGAGCGTGCCTACAAGCAGCTTGATGCAGCCCTTGCGAGCAATGCCAAGGAGATTGCGAAGCTGAACGTCCTGAGACGAGAGGCTAACAACTACAACAAGAACCTCATCCTGCGTGGCAAGGAGGAGATCAAGACACGGGAGCAGATAAAGAACGCAAGCTACCAGCAGCTGTCGGCTCAGTACTCGCTGAATAAGGCGTATATCAACAGCCTTTCGGCCGTGGAGCGTAACACGAAGGCTAACAAGGAGTATATAAAGACCACTAAGGAGATTTACGAGCAGATGAAGAAGCTGCAGGCCGACACGGGTAAGATGCAGCTCAATGTGGGTAACTACCCGATGCTCGGCGGTCTCATCGGTGGCATGGGCGGCAAGGCTCTCGGCATCGGCGGTGCGGCTGCTGCTGGCATGGCTCTGGCGGGTGTCATCAAGGATAACGTGTCACTGGCCGCGGAGTATGAGAAAAGCCTGAGCGTCCTTGCGGCTATCCTCGGAACGACGAAGGAAGGTGTGCAGGAGCTGTCGGAGCAGGCTCAGCACCTCGGAGCGACAACCGTCTACACGGCAAAGGAGGTGGCGGAGCTGCAGACGGAGCTGGCGAAGCTGGGTTACTCGACGCAGGAGATCATGAACATGGCTCCCTCGGTGCTGGACTTCGCGCAGGCCACTGGGTCATCTCTGGCCGATGCCGCAAGCCTTGCGGGCGCTGCCCTGAGGATGTTCGAGAAGGACACGACGCACACGACGGAGTTCATCGACAAGATGTCTGCGGCCACCACGAAGTCGGCATTGAATTTCTCCTTCCTGCAGAATGCGATGTCTACGGTGGCACCTGTGGCCAACGCCTTCGGATTCAAGATTGAGGAGGTGCTGGCGTTATTGGGTCAGCTTGCGAACGCTGGATTCGATGCAAGCAGTGCAGCCACGGCGACAAGAAACATCCTTCTTAACCTCGCTGATGCTAACGGAAAGCTGGCGACGGCTCTCGGTCAGCCCGTGACGAACCTCGATGACCTCATCAACGGTCTGGTATCGTTGAAGGACAGGGGTATAGACCTCGGTGAAGCCCTGGAGCTGACGGATAAGCGTTCGGTGGCAGCGTTCAACACGTTCCTTGCTGGTACGGATAACGTCATCCACCTGCGTGATGAGTTGGTGAGTGCCGACGGATGGGCGCATAAGATGGCCGATACGATGGGCGATAACATGGAGGGGAGCTTGAAAAGCCTTGATTCCGCTTGGCAGGGTCTTAACCTTCATATCAACCAGAGCAACGGCCTGCTGCGTGTGTTCGTGGATTGGCTCACGTCTGCCATCCGATGGGTCGACAAGCTGGGGCAGAAGCTCGATGAGTGGTTCTTCAGCGACAGGTCGGGCGATGCCGTGTTCAGCAAGATGGCCGATGACTATGAGAAGGGTCAGCAGAAAATGGCGGAAGCCGACAAGAAGCGTGCCGAGAAGAATAAGGCCACGGGGCAATGGCAGGCAGGTGTCGCAAATGGTGGTATAACGGCCTCAGGAGGCTCGAATGGCTCAGGGTCTGGTAAATTATCAGCCAAGGAGCAGAAAGCGGCTCAGGCGGCTGCAAAACGGGCTCTTGCGGAACAGGAGAAGCAGCAGAAGCAGAGCCTTGACCTCAGAAGGAAGTATGAGGATGCGATGACGGAGCTTATAGATGACGAGCAGAGCCGTGAGTATGCCAAGACCTCATTGCAGTATGAGCGTAAGATCGAGGATTTACGCCTGCAGCTGGAGAAGGAAAAGACGCTAACGGTGGATGACCGCAAGGTTATCAACGACACTATCATCGCCTTGGAGGAGCAGAAATACATGAAGCTGGCCGACATCACGGAGAAGTACGGGCAGAAAGACAAGGAGGCGAAGGAGAAGAAGCAGAAGGAGGAGCTGCAGAAGCAGCAGCAGTCACTCCGTGAGCGTGAGAAGGCCATCGAGACGCAGTACGACATCGACATGGAGGAGATAGAGCAGATCGAGACCTCGGAGAAGGAGAAGACACGTATGCGTCTGGAGGCCGAGAAGAAACGGCTGCAGGCTCTGCTGGCACTCTATGAGGCTGACGGAAACAAGCTCGGCAGTAAGGAGGTTGAGCTGATACGTAAGCAGATAGAAGGTGTTGATAAGGAACTGGAGAAAAACAAGAAGTCGGGCGACATATATGATATGATGGGCTTTAAGCTCAACAATGAGCAGAAGCAGGCCATCGACGAGAGCCTGTCCTATGCCGTGAACAGTCTTAACGAGTTCATGAGTGCCTATGTGCAGGCGGCTGAGAAGAAACGGCAGCTTGCCGACGCAGACGTGGAGAAGGCTCAGAACGTGTTGGAGAAGGAGATAGAAGCCCGTAACAACGGCTATGCCAACGAGGTCGAGACGGCACGTAAGGAGCTGGAGCTGGCGAAGAAGAACCAGCAGAAGGCCATCGAGGAGCAGAAGCGGGCACAGCAGGCTCAGGAGATGATAGACACGGCCACGCAGACATCGAGCCTTATCACGGCGAGTGCGAACCTTTGGAAGTCGCTGTCGTCCATCCCTTATGTCGGAACGGCTCTCGCCATAGCAGCCATCGCCACGATGTGGGGCAGCTTCGCGGCTGCAAAGATAAAGGCACATCAGGTTGCAGGCTCTGGAACGGAGGAATACGGAGAGGGAACGGTGCAGCTCTTGGAAGGAGGAAGTCATCAGTCTGGTAATGACATAGACCTCGGGCGTAAGGCCGACGGCACACGCAGACGTGCAGAGGGCGGTGAGTTCTTCGCCGTCATCAACAAACGGAACAGCAGGAGATACCGCAGGGTCATCCCGGATGTGGTGCGCTCACTGAACGATGGCACCTTTGCGGATAAGTATATGCACGCCTATGATGGTGGCGGTAACATCATCGTCAACGAGGATCGTGGCACCGACCTCACCCGCCTGCAGGATGATGTACGGCTTATCCGTGAGCAGGGTGAGCAAGAGAGATATGTCGATGGCAATGGTAACACGGTCATCAGGTATAAGAACCTCAGAAGAACGATACGCAGATGATACAATACAGATACTACCTCAGTTGCGGCATGGTGAGCCGTCAGGCACGTCCTATATTCAAGGATGACCTGTCGCTGGAGTATGCCTTTGAGCAGGGGCAGATGTTCCGTAGGAGCACACTGTCGGGTGACATGGCATTCGTGGGAGAGGACTACGACTTCATCATGGCGATGGCCTTTGATGCTAAGATAGACTTCCTCATCACGGTACGGTGGAGTGAGCGAGGCCTGTGGTACAGCTATTGGAGGGGCTATTTCTATCGGACGGACTGTACCATAAACATCGATGACAGGAAGGTGATGGTGAAGCCGACGGTGAATGACAGGTATAACAAGATTCTCGCTGGCTTGGATAAGGAGTACGACCTCATCAAGCTCGACCCAGCGATACAGCCCGTGAACCTCACCCGCAGGCCTATGGTGCAGATATATGCCTCTGGCGACAGCGTGGTGTCGTGCTTCCTTTCTGGTATGCAGTGGGAGCAGGATGCGAACGTGGAGACCTCTGAGAGCAAGCTGCGTGACACGTACCACTTCGCAAAGGTCGATGACTATGCCGAGATACAGTTCACGGGCACGGTGCCGAGCGGATTGGGCGATGTGTTCATCGGAACGATACCGCAGACCTCTGCGACGGGTGAGTGGCGTAGGTTTGAGAATGAGGCACAGCAGTATTACATATCGTATTTCCAGGAGTGGACACAAGTGGGGACACAAGCGGATGTGCAGTTCAACTACAAGAACGGTCTGAGGGTGTATGCCGAGGCCGACCCGTCGACGGTGCTGTGGGTCTTTGAGCAGGATTTCTGGACGCAAGATCCTGACGATGACTACGACCCCATACCCGATGACTTCACGATGCGTTCGACACGTGAGGGTGTGGGTGCCCTGACGGCTGAGATGATACAGACGCCCGTATTCGCCCGTTGGGTGTGTGCAGATACGACATACGGCGGATGGCAGACATATCCCATCCCTGATGGTGATATCGTACCTAATAACCGTAATTACAAGTACTGTTATCCGTTGAACAGCAACGACATCGTGGAGATGAGCTACAGGTATCAGACCGAGCCGACACAGTGGGGTGTGCGACCCGACGGGAAGTATTACCTGCCGCCTGAGGTGACGAGCCCGAACACGCTCGGTTATTCCCCGATGGCACGCACGACATGGGGCTATGCCTCGATATGGTTCCGTTATACGGTAGCGGTGAACAACCTCGAGCCTCAGGGACGCAAGGCCACACGTATCAATGATGCCTTTGCCATTGAGGGTGTCATCAGTGCACTTCTGGCACAGGTAGACCCCACGATAACGTTCGCGCCCACGACGGCCTATTCACAGGTTCTGTACGGTACGACACCCCTGACGAGATATTTCGGCAGGCTGGTGATGACACCAAAGAGTAATATCCTTGTCGCTGAGTACACGCAGCCAGCGAGGAAGGCACCGATAACGCTCGGTGAGGTGCTGGAGATGTTGCAGAAGGCTATGGGGTGCTATTGGTTCGTGGATGATGACAACCGCCTGCGTATCGAGCATGTGAGCTGGTTCAAGAACGGTGGCAGCTATGACGGTACGCCGACGGTAGGCATAGACCTCACGGCGATGGCTAACAGCCGCAACGGGAAGATGTGGAGCTTCGCCACGGGTCAGTATTCCTTCGACAAGGTGCAGATGCCTGAACGGTACCAGTATGAGTGGATGGATGACACCACGGACATCTTCAAGGGGTCGCCGATAGAGGTGTTGTCTGGATTTGTGCAGGATGGAAACATCGAGGAGGTGACGGTGAGCAAGTTCAACAGCGACGTGGATTATATGATGCTCAACCCGAGCAACGTATCCGAGGACGGCTTCGCCCTGTTGTGCTGCACGATACAGGACGGAGAGTGGAACGTGTCGATTGATAGTCTGATGTCCATTCCATTTAAGCATCAGAACTGGCAGCTCGCCTTCTACAGCCTGCAACGGTGGTTCCTCATCAGCGACATGCCTGCGTGGGACATCAGGATAGACGGTGTGGCCACGGTGGCAAAGGGCATACAGAGGATGAAGAAGCAGCAGGTGAACATCCCGCTGGACGGTGACGATCCCGACATGGAGAAGCTGATAAAGACTACGATAGGAGACGGTGAGGTGGAGAAGATGACGATCCGCCTGATGTCACGTATGGCAAAAACGACATTGAGATATGATACAGTTACAAGGCAATAACAACTACTCGCCTCTGCCGTTCTATACGCAGAAGGATGAGATGAACCACCGACGCAGCTATGCCTACGGTGAGGTATATCCGTTCTACACTCCTCTTGGCAGCGTGCCGCCGTTCCAGATTATCCGTCCGCATAATAGCGCAACGGTGAGCACGGCGACACTGCACCTGCCTGACGGCACGCAGAAGGGAAATATCAAGAGCGCACTCGACGGGTCAGGATTGAAGGTGCAGCAGTATGCGCAGAGCGGCTACGACATCGTGATCTTCCCCTCTCTTGCGCCTATGGCCATCACCACGGAGGAAGGACGGTATTACATCCGTCTGTCGATGAGTGACGGCACGGTGTATTACAGCGACATCTTCACGGTGACGGGCATCACGGGCGGCCTGCTGGCCATCCAGTGGTATGACTTCAAGGACTTGGTGATGGATAACGGGCGCATAGCCTATACGGATGCAAATGGGGTTCAGAACTACAGGAATATCCTGTACCTCAATACGCAGCTCGGCAAGCCTGAGTACACCTTTGAGGAAGAAGGGGAGCAGAGGGATGGCTATTTCTTCTTGGAGAAGATTATCAGCGAAAAGACCTATAAATGCGTCATCCTCGCATCGGAGTACCTGTGCGACGTGATGCGCTTCATCAGGATGAGTGACGTGGTGTTCATCCGTGACCAGTTCGGCAACACGTACAGGGCTGACACGTTCCTCATCAACCCCACATGGCAGGATCAGGGGGATGTGGCCAGCGTGGAGATAGAGTTCACCTGCGATACGGTGGCGAAGAAGATTGGCCGTGGTGTGGAGGTTCTCGGCGAGTTCAACGACGATTACAACAATGATTATGATATAACGAACGTAACAAACTAATAGTATTATGGCAGATTTTTCAGCACTAAAAACCGCTATTCAGGCGAACATACGCACGAATGGCAATGAGGAGATAACGGGAGCGATATTGCAGGATATCCTCCTAAGTATGGTCACCACGATGGGCGACGGAGCCATCAACGCCCTCGCCGAGGCTCTGGCTGCCGAGGTGGCTGCACGTCAGAATGCAGTGAGTGGAGAGGCCACGACGCGGGCGGAGGCGGATTCACAGCTCAGCGGGCGCATCAACGCAGAGGCGCAGACACGCGGAGAGGCTGACACACAACTCAGCAACAGCATCACGGCCATCACAACGATACTTAATGAGGGATATGTCTATGCAGGCATAGCCACACCATCGACGAATCCCGGAACACCAGCGGGCAAGGTGTTCTATATTGCTCTGCAGGCAGGTACTTACACCAATTTCAGCAGCCTCACCGTCACACAGGGCATCAATATCCTGAAATATAACGGCACGGCATGGTCGCAGGATAATCTGTTAGCTATCGACAATGTACCTAAGAAGAATGGTATCAATATGGTAACCAGCGGTGGCATATTTGCAAATATCGGAGCTTTCGATATTAGCGAATACCATAAATCAGACAGCACCCTTGCAACGTATGCCGATCTTACAGCGGCATTGGCAGCAGTTCCATCTGATTTCCAGAAGGGCGGCATGAGCATCAAGTTCGTACAGAGTTCTGACAATAAGTATGTGCAGTATAGGTTGATGTTAGATGAATGGAGCATTAATACTGATGATTGGTCTTTTTGTGAAAACGATGTTTTGATACAAAGTCCAGAGTTCATGTCTGTCACAACAGATGAACAAGGTGAAATAATGGAGAGTTTTGGTATCAAAGGAGAAAAACATTTTTATACAGATGTTCATCTTGAAAACGGATTGAACTTGTCACAAAAAGCCATAGATTATCTAAACTCTGTATTGACTTTTTCGTATGATGCCTCTAATATAGTTGATTATTATTCGAAGAATCTTATAAAAGAAACGGATAATCTTAGAAGGTGGTCGGATTTGAAACTCTTCTTTTTCAGCGATGTACATGCCTCACAAACTAATGTTGAGCGAATCATAGAGATGGCAAATGCTTTCGGTGGTTCTAAAGTAGATTGCATAATCAATGGCGGTGATATTGTCGATGGTCTTTATAATGAGGGGCTATCGTGGTATAATGACCTTATAGACGATTCCAATATTCCTATACTTAGTGTTGCAGGTAACCATGATTGTTGGAAAAACACAGGATGGAATTGGGCAACAGGTTTAGAAGTCTATAACCTTATTACTGCGAAAGTAAAAGAAAGTGTTCCTTCTATAGTCCAACCAAGCAACGCAGCAGTTAACGGCTTGAACTATTATTATAAAGATTTTGGGAATGTCCGTGTTATTTGCATTTTGTCATTGTATGATGCACTCAATAATGTAAATCATTATTATGATAGCGCACAGAACACATGGCTTGCAAATGTTCTTGAAAATGCAAGAACAACCTATCATTATTGGAAGATAGTAAACTATATGCCTGTTGCATATACTTTACAATCAGGGGACGAAGTATATATGACACTTTCAAATGATGCAGAATTAAACGATAAGACACAACAAGATTATGTAAGTGAAGGACTTGAAGGAAAGATATATGCTGTTCCAATGAGTGTAATCATAGTTAATCATGCTCCTTTCAATCCAATTCAAGCAAGAAGGATTGAATCAGACAAACTAAATTCTTGGTTTGATTACACCAAACAATGTGTTAATAAAGGCCTTGCATTTGACAAACTTTCTCTTGATGAAACAGCAGTGAGCACTGTTGCTGATTATATCGCAAATGGAGGTTCGTTTATATGTTGGCTTACTGGTCATGAGCACGTTGATAGCGTATTGACACATGCCCTGCATGAAAACCAGATGATGATTAATATCAGCACGGCAAACTATAACAAGCATTATGATGGAGTCAACGCAGCAGATATTTCAGACCCAAGCTATGACTCTTTTGATTACTTGGGAGTAGACCTTAAAAGTGGTATGTTAAAAGTTGTCCGCATGGGATGGGATGAAGACAGTTCTATGAGAACAAGAAGGAACTGGTGTTATGATTACGTTAATAATAAATTGTTTAGTGAAAACTAAGTATCTAAATGTTTAGGATTATGAAAAATTGTATTGTTAAAACATTGAATGGGAAGGCGGTTATTGAATCACCTGAATATTTTGCAGAGTTAGTATTACCATTGAAAGCAAGGAGTGGTGCAAGGTTGTTTTCACCAAGTGCTTTATATAATACTCATACTGGCCCAACTGATGCAAAAGCGGGTAAAGTATGGCTAACAGGTGATGATGTGAAAATGTATTCAGACCAAGCTATGCAACATGAGGTTGAATACATGACAACCAAGTCGCATGAATCAGGTGGCCAACAGGTATGTACAGGATTCGTTGTTGTAGCTCCAAATGGTGGTGAATTACATATCAAGAACAAATACAATCTTGAGAATTTCCTTGTTAATCCATCAGAAGTAGGTCCCTTCCCTTTAAAAGATTTGGCTTATATAGGAGATGATTGCATCACTTTTTTGCTTGAATCCGGTGTAGTTACAGGAGTACTTAATGATATTGCACCAAGACTTAATGTTGAAAGTTTGAAGTTTAATAATAGTGGTTCGGTAACTACTCTGACTGGTGACATCGTTGATTTTGCAGAAAAACAGGTAGAACTTGGAAGAACTTCAGGAACTTGTGTAATCAAGGCTTGTAATACTCTTACGTACAATGGCAGCGCTTGTACATCTGGTCAGACATTTACTATAACATACAGCTCATCACTTCCAAATGGATATAGCATTACAACGTAATTGTTATGAACATACTTATTGTAATAAGTAGGTACGTAATTAATCGGAAGGCAGCTCCTTGAAACGGGGGCTGCCGACCTTAAAAAGAAAGGAGGCAAAGAGATGGTTAATGTTTTGAAGAAAGGAAAGATGGACGGCACGAGGTCGTACTGGCTGTCAAGGTTTACGTTCCTTGTGTCGTTTTTCGTGTCGGTGGCACTGATTATAGGCGGTTTCATCGTGCCACCTATGGGCGTGATCGACGGCTCAGTTTTGACCGCCATCGGTGAGCTCCTGCTGTTCCCTACCCTTTTGTATGCATTCAGGGCGCTGGAGCTGGGTTACAAGGTCAAGTTCCAGAAGGGCGAGACCTCGATAGAGATGCACAAGGGAGGTGGAGATGGAACTGAGGATTAAGCGAGTAGCCAGAAGGGATACGTACACCATCGGTCATCTGTATATCGACGGTGAGAGGTTCTGCGACACGCTGGAGGACAAGGATCGAGGGTTGCGTCAGGATATGGATGCGGCAAAGATACGTGCCATCAAACGCAGGGGCGTGACGGCCATCCCCACGGGGCGCTACCGTGTGACGCTGGAGGTGCAGTCACCGAGGTTCAAACTGAAGACTGCGTACCAGTTCTGCAACGGGTACCTGCCGAGGCTCATCAACGTGAAGGGCTTTGATGGTGTGCTGATACACATAGGCAACACGGCTGGCGATACGGAGGGCTGCCTGCTGGTTGGTAAGAACACGGCTGTGGGGAAGGTTCTGGAGAGCCGTGTCACGTTCGTGAAGCTATATGAGAGGCTGAAAACGGCAAAGGATAGTATTTACATAACAGTTGAATAGTATGGATAAGGAAAGGAGAATCAAAAAGCGTATCGGGTGGATGTACTTCTTGCTTGCTCTGCTGATAGTGTTGTTTTTCCTCACATCATGCAGTCCTAAGACCATCTATGTCCCGGTGGTACACACGGAGTACATAACCAGTACCGACACCTTCGTCAAGATAGACAGTGTGAGCGTGAAGGATAGCATCTACGTCACGCAGAAAGGCGACACGGTGAGAATTGAGAAATGGCATGTGCAATACCGTGACTTATGGCGGGAGAAAATCGTCCGCGACACCATCATGAGGACGGACACCATCAGCGTGCCCTATCCCGTGGAGAAAAAGCTGACGATGACCGAAAGGGTCGACATCTGGCTCAATGGAATATGTATTGTGTTAGGGCTGGCGTTGCTGTTCGTGGTGGCGTGGCTGATTATCAAATGGAAGAAACCAGTTAGTTCATAGTGATAATTATAATTTTAGGTTTTTAGTTATTCATATCAAGTTAGAGTTTCTAAAGGGAGGTCGGGTCACCCGTGAGGGTCGCCCGATTTTTCGTGCAGGCTGTCGATGATCTGACGGATGGCCACATCTGCGTGCTGACGCATGATCTTTACATAGTTGAAGATGGGGCGGTTTGACTTCATCGACTGGCCTATGCAGTACTCCAGTGTTTCAAGAGGTATGCCCAGCTCGAAGCCATGCTGCACGAAGGACTTACGGGCGGAATAGAATGACAGACGATGGTCGATGCCAAGCCGTTCGGCAAGGTGTGTCAGGCACAGGTCGATATATTTCAGCCGTGCAGCGTATTTCTCAGGCTTCACGTCGAGAAGGTGTCCCGTCTTTGGATTCATCCATTTGTCGATGAGTGGGAACGCTTCCGGCTGTATGGTGAACTCCACGGTACGGATGCCACGTTTCTTCGTGCTTGTTTTCTGACGTACATACGATAGGATGGGCTTATCCTTATAGCCACGGAAGTCATAGGCCACCATATCCTTAAGATTCATCCCACCGAGATAGTAGGAGAGCAGGAACAGGTCTGCGGCTCGCTGGTGTCCTTCGCTGCTGGCCTCGTAGCCTATGAATTTACGCATATCATCCACCGGGATGTCAAGCTCACGGGGTTCTCCCTGCTGGCAGTGATAATATTGGAACGGGTGTACATCATAGCGTACCTGCTGCATCTGTATGGCACGGTTGATTATGATCCTGACGTTGACCATGCAGATGTTGATATATGCGGTACTGAGACCTTGCGAGAGTAGCCAGTGGTAGTAGTTGTCTATCGTGATAGTCGATAGCTGGGAGAGAAGCACGTCACCGTTCATGTAGCCGAGGAACTTCCTCACAGCAAACTCAATGATACGTGCATAGGAGGAACGGCCTTCTTTCTTTAGCAGCGAGATATATTCGTTTGCCATTCCCTGGAGCGTGACGTTCCCCTGCATGGGGCGCATGTCACGGAGAAGGTTGCGGAGCTGTTCGCATGAGAGGTCACCGAGGTTAGGGATATTATCGAGGCGGCTGTCATAGTCATTCAGCAAGGCACGCAGCTTGACATTGATATAGTGTGCATCAGGCTGGCCTACTACGGTACCATTGACGAAGTTTGCAAGAGACTGCACACGGTAGCGGGTGACGATATAGTGCGTCTCCGACTTGTGGCCTATGCTTATTCGTATCTTAAAAGACCCATCCTTTGCCTTGGTATGTTTGAGGACTGCGAGCTTTACGGTTGCCATCTGATGTTTGCTAAGAATGAAAACGAATATTTTTTGTTCGCTGGTGTGTTCAAAACCTGCGGGGATGGTAGATTATAGGGCGACGGTGCAAAAGCCCTATAATCCGCCCCTAAACGGCTCTGAGGCCGTCAAACAGACTGGCGGCGGCTTGTCAGTATCATATAATCCTTTTATGTTCATCGAATTTCCTGTATTTACTTTGTTTATTGATGGTGCGAAAGATGTGGGATTTTGAATTTATTCGTTTTTCCGCGTCCTAAGCCGTTTTTATTCGCTCGGTGGGTAAGTTATAAGCCGACGATGTTTGAACGGCTTAGAGCGAAAATCTGAACCAAATAAGCGTATCATAGCTGCTCACGTCTGAACAATCCAACAACTTTATATATAAATAAGATATTATCCTTCCTTATCTCCTTGTCTGGGTAGAGGCGATCCCCGTGGCGGTTGGTGTCCTCGTTGAAGGAGGTGAGGCGTAGGCAGTCGTTGTCGTGCTTCGACTGGTAGATGCACTTCAGTACTCGGTCGTTGGGAGTGATGATGACATACGGTCTGCCGTAGTCGATGTCCGTAGGGTCGAGAACCTGACGAACGAAGACGATATCGCCAGCACGGTATTCAGGATTCATGCTGTCGCCATAGACATAGATGCCAACGCAGTCTTTGAGACCGTCGAAGGTGACATATTCATTGATACGCTGCTCATGGCCGTCAAGGAGGGACACACCGAAGCCAGCACTCACCCGCATATCGATGACGGGGATGCGCCCCTTCGTCTCCATGAGGGAGCCAGCCATATCGACATCGAAGATACGTTTCTCGCAGATATTGTTGATCTCCAGCTGGTAGGCCGTGCTGAAAACGTTTGCGTTCAGGCGGGACTGGAAGCTCTGCGGGGTGATGCCGAGCTTCTCCGAGAGCCACGACAGGTTGACGTGGTTTTGCTTTAGGATGTAGCGGGCTTCCTTGCCGCTCATTTCCTTCTGAGGTTCCTTTGCCATAGATGTACGTTTTTTGAGTTTGAATCTTTTAAAATCTTTAAAAATATACGGAACCCATTTTAAAATAATTTAAAAATAAGGGCTATCCCGTACAAAAATAAGGTGATATTCAGAATTTCTTTTTAAATTTGCACCGTCACCGGGACAAAGATAAGAAAAAATATTCAAACTCACAATACCTCAATCGGGGTAAAAATTAAAAAAAATAAGGTTATGGCAAACATTAAGAAAGAAAATCAGACATTCACCTCGAAGTTCATCAATGCGAACTTCCGTATCAAGGTGTTCGGCCGTGATGAGAATGGCCGCAAGATCAACACGCTCATGGGCGTAAGTGGTATCATCCGCATGATCGGTGAGGAACTGTTCTATAAGTTCATCGCCCGTGCATTGAAAAGTATGCAGGATGTATGTGTGTGCAAGCTACGCAGGGGTTTACAGGTTAGTCTTTATGTAAAGTAAGGAGGAAAGGTTATGAAAAGAAAAGAGATTTTGTCGCAGATTCGTGAAGATGTCAAGGAGCAGATGTTCCAGTGCCTGCTCTCTGGTATGGATAGGATGTATTTTGAGCAGGAGTACGGAAATGCCGTCGTACAGGTGGATATCTACGAGGTGCGTGCCACCTGCTTTGAAATTGCCGATGTGCAGTGCTACGTATTGCATTTCGACGGCAAGGAGCGTCGTAGTGAAAACATGGAGCAGGCCATCATCGACACGCTACCAGACTGGTTTGAGATGAAACATCAGATTGAGGACAGGCAGACAGCATAAAACTATCCCGTGCGGAGCGTGAGGTCGCTCTTGCGCTCTGCAGGGGATTAACGGATAAGGAGATAGCAGAGATGTTGTGTAGGAGCTACCATACAGTCAGGACGCAGAAGAAGGCGATCTATCGCAAGCTGGGTGTCAGCAAGGACACTGAGCTGATGGCCGCTATGGTATGCGAGCACAAGGGAATACCATTCACTTTGCTTGCATTGCGGGATAAAGGAGTGTTGCTCTATGATTAACCTTGACAGCGTGAGGCTCGATGTCATATACCGCATCATGAACGGCGAGACGTTCGGACTGCGTAAGGCTGAGAAGATCGTCGGTGGTCATGCGAGGCTGATGCGCTTGATTGAGGAAGGGAAGATAAGGGCTGAGAAGGTGAACGGCAAGGCTCAGAACGGTAAATGGTTCTGCAATGCCAGCGATGTTCTCAGGTATGCAAGGATTTAGAAACGATTTACGATTATGAAGGATATTATTAAGGATTTCAAGGATGAGGGCTACAGCCTTCGTGAGTGGGTCATCTACGGCGTGCTTGCTCCTTTGGGGCTTATCGCCTTGTGTTTGGTAGCGAGTCTTTTTGACAGCTTTTTCTAATGTTTGCTAAACTATTTTTTATGTTTGAAGTGTCAGGCGTGACACAAAGGAGGCACAGCAGAGCAGCGACACCGTGAGGTGTTTCCCGTGGCGGATACGGGGTGTCTACTAAGAGTTAGTTCACTTTATGTTTAATTTAAATTTTGAGAAATTATGGAGAAAAAGAAATCAGTTTTCGAAGTGTTGAATGCCATCAATGTCAATGGGCACACTGAGAAGAAGAACGGCCTTACCTACCTGTCATGGGCTTGGGCATGGGCAGAGGTGAAGAAGCATTACCCTGATGCCTTCTACACCATCTATGAGAATGCTAACGGGCTAAACTACCACACCGACGGACGTACATGCTGGGTCAAGACAGGAGTGACGATCGAGGGTCTGGAGCATATCGAGTACCTTCCCGTTATGGACTTCCGTAATGCGAGCATCACAGCCGACAAGGTGACGAGCTTCGATGTGAACAAGGCCATCCAGCGCAGCCTGACGAAGGCCGTGGCACGTCACGGTCTTGGTTTGTATATCTACGCAGGGGAGGATCTGCCTGAGGGACAGAACAAGAGCGATGACAAGCTGGGTGCCGTCATCCTTGATGTGGCAGCAGCGAAGGACACCGATGAGTTGAAGGCCGTTTATTATAAGTATGAGAAGGAGTACAAGAACGACCAGCGTTTCATCAACGCAGTGAACCAGAGAAAGGCAGAGCTGGAGAAGGCAGCATGATATTCACTTATAAATGAAAAATAGGAAAATGAAAAGATTGAATTTGGTTGAAAGTCCTGTGGTGTTCGATAGCGAGCACCACACCTACAGCCTCTCTGGGCAGGAGTTGAGCGGTGTCACACCGATTGTAAAATGGTTGTTCCCTGACACGTACAGGGGCATCCCTGAGAGTGTTCTGGAAAAGGCTGCGGAGTATGGTACCTTGATTCATTCAAAGTGCGAGCTGGCTGATAGCATGGGCATCGTGCAGGATGAGATCGTGGAGCAGTACATGAGCATCATCAAGGGTGCAGGGCTCGAGGTGGCATGTAGCGAGTATTTGGTGAGTGATGAGCAGTCGATTGCCAGCAGTATCGACAAGGTGTTTGCCGATGACAGCCTCGGTGACATCAAGACAACGAGTAAGGTGCATATCGTCAACGTGCAGGTGCAGCTGAGTATCTATGCTTGGCTCTATGAGATGCAGACGGGACGCAAGGCCAACAAGCTGTATCTGATATGGCTGCCTAAACCTCAGTACGGACAGCCGGAGGTCAGGGAATTGCAGCGCATCCCTTCCGATGTCGTGGCTTGTGTCGTTGAGATGTTCGTCAAGGGTGGCGACCCGTTGAACGCTATGGCGGTGCTGTCTGGCTATCTGATGGTGACGGATGAGCCAAAGAAGCGTATAGAGGGAGAGATACCCGAGGCGATGGACGAGATCATCAATGAGCTTATAACGGTAAAGAAGCAGCTCGATATCTTCACCGAGAGGGAGAAGGAGTTGAAGAAGATGATACTCGACACCATGAGCGTCAAGGGCGAGGATAAGTGGAGCAATGACATGATCCAGATTTCCCGCCGTGCAGCCTCGGAGCGTGAGAGCATCGACACGAAGGCATTGAAGGCCAACGAGCCGAATATCTATGAGAGTTACAAGAAGGTGACGAAGGTCGCCGAAAGTCTTACTTATAAAGTTTTATAAATTATGGCAAAATTACAAGTAACGGGGCGTGTCATCGCCCTTAGTGCAGTGCAGGAGATTCCCAGCCGTGAAGCTGGCAAGCCTGCTATGAAGAAAAGAGAGTTGTACCTTGACATGACGATGTACGACCCCTACACGGGTGAGCGCAGCGACAGGGAGAACAAACCATTGCTGGAGTTCGGTGGCGATAAGGTTCTGGAGAAGCTGGCAGCGTTGAACCTGCAGAAGGATGATGTGGTGACGGTGTCCTTCGCCATCCAGGGCACACCCTACAAGGATCAGCAGACGGGCAAGATGAAGGTATTCACGGCCATCCGTTGTTATGATGTTGATGTGGTGCGTAAGGCTGGCCAGCAACAGGTTCAGCAGCCTGCACAGACGCAGCAGGTACAGCAGCAGGTGCAGCAGGTGGCTCAGAACTTGAATGCGGAGCCTGCAAACAACGACTTACCATTCTGACGTTATGGCAAAGGTTGTGACAATGAAGAAAAGCGAGGGGCGGCTCACGTTCGACGTTGAGCTACCCTACGTCTTTTCGACCCTGACGAACGGCACGTACCATATCACCATCAAGAAGGCCAGCGAGAAGCGTAGCATCCCGCAGAACGACCTCATGTGGATGTGGCTTGCCTGCATAGAGCGTGAGACGGGGACACCGAAGGACGACATCTATATGTACTACTGCAAAAAGTTCCTCATGAAGACCATTAAGATGGGCGAGAGGTGGGAGCGTATCTATACGACGAGCAGTAAATTAAATATGGAGCAGATGACGGAGTTCCTGAATAAGATACAGGCGGATGCAGCGCAGGAGTTGGGCATCACGCTGCCACAGCCTGAGGACAGGTTCTTTGAACAGTTTTATCAGCAATTTAACTATTGACATGAAAGTATTGGCAAAGAAATCCGTTAACCTCGACATCATGCTGAAAGGGCATTTCGTCAAGCAGCTAAAGTATGAGTTCTTCCCGTTGTTCGTCATCAATGGCGAGGACATAAAGAAGTTCGTAGAGGAGAAAATGCCTTCACTTATCGGCAAGGCTTATAATATTAATTTTTCAACCCAAAAAGTTTAAAGTATGGAGTTTCAAAAGATTCAAGTAACGAAGCAGGGCACGTTGAATGTGACCTACAAGAACGGTGATGGTGACATTATCCAGTTTACGGGTGCGAACATCATCCACAAGGATTTGAAGGAGGCGATGCAGGCTCTTATCCCTCACCTCGCCATGATCACGGAGCAGCGAGAGGCATACAAGATGACCCTCGGCAGGCTGCGTGAGCAGAGGATCACCGACGAGACGGATAACGTCTACAAGCGTCTGACCGTCGACAGCGTATCGTTCTCCAACGGTGAGCAGCGTGTGAGCCTCACGGGTTGCCGCATCCTTACCAAGACAGGTGTCATCAGCCTGTCAACGCCTACCGTCAACCTCGAGGATAATGAGGACTATGAGTACAGCGATGACCTCGCCCTCGACATCGATGCCGTGAAGTATGAGGCTAAAGCCTACATCGAGGAAAAGAAGTGGGGCGTTAAACAGGCCGAGATTGACTTCAAGGACATCGACCCGTATAAGGTAGAGGCAGGAGAAGTCCCCGAGGCGGAGGCGAAGCCAAAGAAGCGTGGACGTAAACCGAAGAATGCTGCGTGAGTATGATTGCACCGATGTATTACACGTTGACACCGAACTGCTATAAGGTGAGCTTCCAGTATCATCCGATGTTGGTCAAGTGCATTAAGCGCATACCGTCCGCACGTTACAGGGCAGATGGTAAGTTCTGGGAGGTGGCGACGGGTGATGTGGTGTACCTTCAGAAGATGGGCGTATGGGCACGGGACTACCATTTCGTGACCAACGTCCTCTGGCTGGAAGATTCGGAGCCAGTGCAGTCGTATGAGCCCCTGCCGTTGCCCGTGCTCGAGGTGCCCCATAACCTTCTGATAGAGCCTTACGAATATCAGAAAGAAGCCATTGCTTATGCTTTAGAAAAGAAACATTGTATTCTTGGTGATGAACAAGGCTTAGGGAAAAGTTGCGAGGCTATTGGTGTGTTGACAATTACGAGGGCGTTTCCTGCGCTGGTGGTGTGCCCTGCATCGCTGAAGATCAACTGGCAGAGGGAGCTGCGGAAATTCGGCGGGCTGACAGCCGTCATCCTCGACGATAACAACAGGAGCACATGGCAAAGATTCTGGCAGATAAAGAAGAAGGATGGCAGTCCGTGTGCCGAGGTGTTCATCGTGAACTACGAATCACTAAGGAAGTTCTTCGTTACGAAGGTCAGGCGAGAGGGACGGTTTACGTTAAAGAGCGTTGATTTCGACGAGCGCAAGGATTTGTTCCGTACCATCATCATCGACGAGAGCCATAAGTGTAAAAACAGCAGCACGCAGCAGAGTAAGTTCGTGCAGGGTATTGCGATGGGTAAGGAGTATGTGCTGGAGCTGACGGGAACGCCCGTGGTGAACAACAATACCGACCTCATCCAGCAGCTCACCATCATGGGACGGATGAACGACTTCGGGGGATATACCAAGTTCATGGCTCGTTATTGCGCTGGGGAGCATAAGAGCAGCCATTTGAAGGAGCTCAACTACCTGCTGCGTAAGAACTGCTTCGTAAGACGGTTGAAGAAGGATGTGCTGACCCAGCTGCCAGACAAGACCCGCAGCTACCTTATTACCGACATCGACAACATGAAGGAGTATAAGGAGGCTGAGCGTGACATCATCAAGTATTTGGTAAAGTATCAGGATGCCGACGATGAGAAGATACAGCGTACCATCCGTGGTGCCATCATGGTCAAGATGGGGCTGTTGAAGCAGATCTCTGCCCGTGGGAAGGTGAACGGAGCGATAGACATCATCCATAACACCATCGACGGTGCGGAGGGTCAGAAGCTCATCGTTTTCTGCTACCTTCGTGAGGTGGTGCAGGCACTGAAAAAGGAGTTCAGGGATGCAGTGACGGTGACGGGTGACGATACCCCAGCGCAAAAGCAGTATGCCGTCGATAGGTTCCAGAACGACGAGCGTGTGCGGCTCATCATCCTCAACTACAAGAGTGGTGGCGTAGGTCTGACGCTGACGGCTGCGAGTAACGTGCTGTTTGTGGAGTTCCCTTGGACGGCGGCTGATTGTATGCAGGCAGAGGATCGGGCTCATCGTAACGGTCAGAAGAATGCCGTGAACTGCGTCTACCTGCTGGGTCAGAACACTATCGACGAGTATAGTTACCAGCTCATCCAGACGAAGAAGAACATCAGCGATGGTGTCACGGGTACGGATGACGGTGTTGAGGAGCATAAGGTCAGCGAGAGCGACCTGATCTTTGGTGCAGCCGTTCACCTTTTCGGAACAAAGACGTAGTAATTTCGGAATTTCCGAATTTATTTCGTCGCTAACGGCGTTTCGGGTGTTCGGTTGGTAAGTTATAAGGTAAATGAATAAAAACGGCTTAGAGCCAAAATAAAAACAAAATAAAGGAGATGAAAAATTATGTGTGATTTAGGAGATTGCGGAATAGAATATGGTAAATGCGATATCTGTGGGAAAGAGACGTATTTGAGTCGTACTTATTTCCATTACGATATACATTGTCAGTGTTGCGGATGCAAGGAGGATGGCAGGGATATGCACTTTGTGTTAGTTTGTCATTGCAAGGATTGTGTACCTGATGTTCCTAAGGTAATTACTCCGCTTTTAAAAAGCAAGATTGATAACAAAGAATACAGGCTGCCGATAAGAGGTATGCTTCCTTATAGCATATCTGGTGAGTTCTGCATTCAGCATAATTTGTGCGAAAAACATTTAAAGTAGTAAGATTATGAGAGTTGGAAAGAATCAAGTAACGGGTGAGGGAGAGATTTACCTTGAGCCCGAGGAGATAGAGGACATGAAGTACATCATCAGGGGCTCACGTCTGGATAAGGCGAGGAAGTTCCAGAAGATTCTTACTGAGCTATGAGGCCGCCATCGGAGAGACAGATACAGATACAGTGCGTGAGCTGGTTCCGCATGAGATACCCAGAGGCGAGCGGTGTTTTCTTTTCAGTTCCGAATGGATCATTCCGTAACGCATGGACGGCTAAGAACCTGAGGGACGAGGGTGCCCTGAGTGGTGTGGCAGACCTGATCCTGCTGGTGCCCCGTCACGGCTATGCCTCGCTATGTGTTGAGATGAAGAAGCCCGGAGGCAGGCAGAGCGAATCGCAGAAAGCATTCCAAGAGGCCTGCAGGCTGTTCAAGAACAAGTACGTGGTGTGTTACAGCTTCGACGAGTTCAAGGCCGTTATAGAGGATTATTTGGAGAAATGAGATAACAAGAGTTACAACAGATTTACAACAAAATTACAAGAGTTATGAGTACAAGAAAAGGATTCATGGTGTTTGATTGGATGGTCAATGAAAAGGGACTGTCGGGTAATGAACTGGTATGCTATGCGTTCCTGAATGAGCAGACGAACCACGGGGAGCAGACATATAATGGCGGGTATGAGGGGATAGCGAGTGCCATAGGCGTGACGTTCCCCACGGCCTACAGCCTGCTGCGTAAGATGAAGGACAAGGGGCTGGTGGACTATGATGCCGTAAGCGCGGTGAGGCTGGTGGCGTAAGTCTTAATCTTTTCTAAAAGATAAGGGGCGGTTTACGAAGGTACGGAAAATCTTTATATCTTTGCCCTCGGTTCTTGCCCATAGACGAGCCGAAAGGTTTCTGACCGAGTAGGCTCTATTTTTAAAAATAATTAAAAGTTCGTCACAATGGTGTCATTATTCAAAAAGATTTTTTATTTTTGCACCGTCAAATCTCAAATGCGACACGAAGTCGCTGCTTTGATGCAGCTTTTTTTGTGTTCGAACTTTATTGTAATAGATACCGAGCGTATCATGGTGTGTGGTAGCAGTAATGCCCACGGGTCTTTCGCATTTGAGAACCAGACAGCACCATGTACGCTTTTTTGTTTAATGTCAAATTTCAAATGTTATGAAAGAAGAACAGAAAAGCCAGTTAATTGCCGAGGCTGAGAACGTAGAGGCAATCCGTGATTTCTTTAGTGAGTGGTACAGTGTCGAGGAACTGTACGAGACGATGGCGAAAGCCTGCACCACGCTTATTTATCAGCTCAATCGCAGCAGTCATGTATGCGATGATGATAAGAAGGTGCTGGAGAAGTTCTTGATGCAGCATGAGATGATGATTGAACACATGAAGCCATTTGCAAGAAAGGAGGGTGAGGTATGAAAAAGAAGGATATTATAGCTTGGCTTGATAAATTTGATGATGAGGATGATTTTGTTTTTTCATTAGGTAATGATCTATTGGATAGGGTAGCCCGTGCCAAAATAATACTTGATGATTGGGATAAGCTGAACTTTATGGATGGTAAGGATTATTGTTCACAGATGATTATCACTAATGCGTCCTATCGGTTAGGTGAAAAGGTTATTCTGCATCTTGAGCCGATAGAATTTAGAGAGGAGTTTTGTAGATTATATCTAAATCCTAAATCAGATGTTAAAAAAGCGTGAGCCCATTCTGGTTGGTGAGGTCATCCGTGGCCTCATTGACCGTGGGGAGTTATTACCTAACTATAAATTGAAGAATTATGGAGAGTAAGAGTTATATCACCTATCAGAGACCTAAAGACAAGTTTGTTATTATCAGTAATAAGGTCGTTATGAATTTCGATGCAGATGTCGTCGGAGTATATTGTAAAATCGTACTTTTATCTGATGGAAAGTCGTTAAGTATTGATTTCCTTTCAAAAAAGATTAAGGTAGGTAGAGGTAAGCTGCGCAGGATCATCGTATTGCTTGAAAAGGAAGGTTATATAGTACGTAAAGCAATCAGAAATGAGAAAGGTAATATATGTAGCTGGAACTATTGCCTTTATGCTGAACCAGTGTCAAATGCACAAAGAAGTCATGCAGGGAAAAAGGATGAAAATAAAAATCCCAACCTACCCAAAAACCAACAAGTAGGGAACCCAACCTATACAGAAACCTACATGTTGGAAAATGGGAAGGTTAATATATTATCTAATACTAACGTATTATCTAATAATAATCAAAACTTAGATTTAAATAAAGAAAAAGTATTATCTGACGATAATACCAAAAATGCACCCTCTGATGAGTTCGAAAAGAAGATGAAGGAAAGGTTTCCGAACATTATGAAGATGGAACAGCCGCTTACATTAGAACAGGCAAAGAAACTGAAAGAAAGATACGATGCTGATCTATTACTTAACATCATGGAGCAGATGGATAATTGGCGACCATTGGTGAAAAAAAATATATCAGCATATAAGACCATCATGAATTGGTGCGACAGGGAGGAGGGCAAGCGATGACTAAGCGACAGCGTTTGGAGAAGATCATCATCGGCACGCTATTGGATTATACCAGTCATTACGACGTCTGCCAGTGCTGCGTGACGGTTGATATGTTTAGCGACAGGATGCTGGCACGTATATACACCATGATCCAGCAGATGCGTGGCGAGGGTGCGGAACTTACCGACCCGTTCGCCATCTATGAGCGTTATGGTGATGAGGTGGCCGACATGGTGGGCGAGATGTGTGCCCTGTGTCAGGAGTATTCCTTTGAGATTATGAAGGTGAGGCATAACGAGCGTATGTGGCTGGCACATCAGATATTCGGTGTCGCCCTTGTGCAGTCGGATGCAAGTTTTGAGTATTACGTTAATGAGTTCCTAAAAGAGGTGTTGGAAGATGAAAAGAGAAAGCAAAGAGCAGCAGGCGGTGCAGCAGCCAATGCCGCATGACTTACCAACGGAGCAGGCGGTGCTGTCTACGCTGATGCGTTATAATGAGAAATATGCAGAGTATAGCGATATTCTCAACGCCGACCTGTTCTACTACGAAAGGGAGAGAGCCATCTACCGTTGCCTCGAGGGTGTTCTGGAATCGGGTGGCATCACGGACATCAATTCGGTGTGCAGCTATGCAGAGACGCACGATGTCGGCTACGACTTCAATGGGTTGTTGCGTCAGGATCTGCTGGAGATATTCCAATGCTCCAACCGTCTGACGATAGGGCAGGATATTGAACGGTTGCGTGATATGAGCAGGCGGAGGCGGTGCTTCGTGATGCTGCAGAAGGCTTCGCATAATATCCTCGACATGACTTCTGACTTCGATGATGACGTTAATGGTGTCATCATGCAGATGGGAGAGGTGCAGAACCTCTCATCAGGTAGTGACGTGTCGAGCTATGGCGATGCGCTGGCAGAGTTGGAGCAGGTGCAGCATGAGCTGCAGCAGGATAAGAGACAGTTCCTTATGACTGGTTATAGGCTCTTCGATAACTACTTCCTCTTGCGCCCGGGGACGTTGACGATAATAGCGGCCTTCACGTCGGTAGGTAAGACGGCACTTGCACTTAATATCGCCCATGCCGTAGCCCGTCAGGGTGAGCCCGTGGCCTATTATTCTCTGGAGATGGGAAAGGTGGAGCTTGTCAGCCGTGGCATAAGCAAGGACATGAACATGCCTGCCAGCGTGATAGTCAATAAGCCGTTGAGTGATGGGATGCAGCAGCAGTTCCAGCGTGTAGTGAACAAGTACAGGGATCTGCCCATCTATTTCGATGACCGCAGCACCATATCCTTTGAGCGGACGATACGCTCGATCCGCACGCTGGTAAAGACGAAAGGTATCAAGCTGGCCGTCATTGACTACCTGCAGATATATACTCAGGGCAGCGATGATGTGGAGAAGGAGACGGCATACATGGCTCGAGCGGCTAAGAATATTGCCAAGGAGACGGGTATTGCCGTCGTCGTGCTGAGCCAGCTCAACCGTTCTGGTCTGCATCCGTCATTGAAGATGCTGCGTGGTTCTGGCCAGATAGAGGAATCGGCGGATAACGTGGTGCTTATAGACCGTCCCGATGCCTACCCTGACAACAAGGTGAGGAAGTTTGAAGGGAAGTACAGCGATGTGCCAGTGGAGGGTGTGGCGAAGCTCATCCTGTCGAAAGGCCGTGGCGTTGGTACGGACAGCGACCTTGTGGCCTACGACAAGGAGCATACCCTGTTCAAGCAGATAGAGAAGCCCGAGGGCGGGAAGCATGTCGAACATGATGAGGGGTTGCCGTTTTAAGAGATGAAAGTGTTTATTTATTATAATTGCTCCTTCGAGGACATTGAGCGCATTGAGCAGCGCTTCGGATTTCCCCATTGCGTGACGGTGAATGGCGAGACATGCCATCCCGTCGCCGTGAGGGATGAGGACTGGGAGCTGCTGCGTGAGACGGAGCGGAGGGGTTACATACAAATAAGGATGAAGCAATGAAAACGAATGAATTGATGATTGGTGATTGGGTTTATAACAAATACCAACAAAGGAAATTTCGAGTTTATAATGTGTTAGATGCTTGTATTGGTGAAAAGCATGATGATGGAATAATAGAGGGACATAAACCTCAATATCTTGAACCAATACAACTAACTCCAAAAATTCTTGAAAAGAATGGATTTGAGTCCAGAGAATACACCGATAATACGGAGTATGTTTTTAATGACGGATATGAGGTAATCGTCAATTTTGATGAAGGATTGCCAGAGGAAGATATATCACCCTCTATTTTTCTCAATATTGATTTCGCAGAAAAAAGTGTTGTGATGCCTATTGAGTATGTGCATCAGTTGCAACAAGCAATGAGGTTGATGGGTTGTGATAAGGAAATTGAGTTATGAGTGTAGTATATGCAACGATAACAATAGAGTTGAGCAAGGCTGGGCTTCATTGTATCTGTGAGGACATTGATGAGGATGTGTTCTGCATTGATGGAAAGCTGGATGCCTTGGTGGAGCTTATAAACAAGGCGGAGGAATTATGCAACCCTGAAACTGTTTTCATGTTGACGGATAAAGGGAAGGAATTAGCAGAAAAATTAAAAGGAGGAAAGTATGAAGATTAATACACAACAATCAGTAGAGGCTCTGCGTATGGGTATCGCCATCGCCGAGCATGAGAAGGCCGATGCGGTCATAGAGAAGATGGCGCAGAAGTTCTGGCCGATGATAGGCACGGCGAACCAGACGGCCTATATAGCGATGGATGATGCCGTGGAGGCGATGCGTGAGTGTGGTATGCTCAGGCAGCAGGTGAAGGTGAAGGCCATGAGGGCACTCGCTGAGTATGAGGCCTACGACAAGGCAGTGAGACGGCATTTCCAGGATATGGATGACAACCGTTATTTCCTGTGGGCTGACCTTGTAGCCCGTGCAGCTGACCGCCTGCAGCCCGATGTCGACAAGCTGTATTACTCCATCAAGAACAAGATAGATGAGTACAGGTGTAAGGATAGCATCGCGCTGGCTAAGATTCAGACGGCGCTGGCGATGGTGACGCTTTCGACGTTGATGTACGACACGATGGCGAGCCAGTTCCAGCGTCAGACGATGATACGCATAGCGAGGACGTTCCGTGGTGGCAGACTGTCGGCTGTGGAGAGTAATTGGAGAGCAGTTGGAGAGTTGACGGGTAAGATGGTGATGCCGAACGTGAACCTCAGGGACGATCCGAACTGCGCCCTCGGCATACAGGTGATCCTGACCCGCTACCAGAGTGCTGACTTCCTCAACGAGGCGGCGAAGGATGCGCTCGACGTGAACCCGGAGATAAAGAAAGAATATGATAACCAATAAAATGATAGCAGTATGAAGTTCTTGGATAAGATAAGAAACGCAAGAGGCGAGAGTGAGACGCAGATCGTGGTGGAGCATGAGCAGATTAACCTCCGTGAGATGACCATCGAGCAGTTATTGGATAGTGAGCCCTTCGAACGGGAGTTGATACGGCAGATAGAGATTGAGACGCAGCACCATGACAAGATGGCGAGGCAGGCGTTTGCGTCTGGCCTACGGTTGCAGAGGGCACCGATAGCATCGTTACGGGAAAAAGGTATCTTCGATGCGGAGAACATCAGGGATATATACAAACATATCGTATGTAAGACGCTGAAAGGTTTTAGTGCTGCCGAGCGTGAGTACATCAAGAACCTGTGCATGATGGCCTACTGGCGTGTCATTGAGGAGTACAAACAAGCAAAGAAATAGATTATTCTGAACCCATTCAGTCTTTTCTGTGTCCGTCTGTCCGCGAGGATCGACGGGCACGTTTTTTATGTAAAATATGGGGAATGTTTTAAAATACGGGCAAACGTTTTAAAATAATTTAAAAGTGTCGGAAACCATTTAAAAAGTTTAAAAATATACGGAATATCCTTGTGTCATTCGGAAAATCTTTATAAATTTGCACCATCAAACAATTTCAGACGTGGGGGCAACACGATAAATTCTGCAAGAAAACAATGGCTACAAGAATTTCAATCAATTGCAACAACAGCAAAGAAAAGAGTGTTGTATTTATGCCGAACGGAGGACGTGAGGATGATGTCATGGTATTTGTTCTTGAAGGTGGCGAGTTCTGGTTCGCATTAAATAATAACTATCGTAGTTTGAAGAATGCCAAGAGGGCAGCCGTCAAGAAGATGGAAAAGATGGGTTATACATTCGATGAAAAGGAAATGGAAAACCTTAATTGGAAATAATGGGAATCAGGGAGGGG